>Ga0180430_10001219_pt1 | contig 25753 bp, 38 predicted proteins | sample SS_ome_9_FD_132999 | JGI IMG/M metagenome (GOLD analysis project Ga0180430, IMG submission 132999) | Hypersaline lake sediment archaeal communities from the Salton Sea, California, USA - SS_1_S_2 metaG | ecosystem: Environmental > Aquatic > Non-marine Saline and Alkaline > Hypersaline >... | reverse complement strand
TTATAAAAGGTCTGAAATGAGGCCCGATATGAATTTTTTCATGTTTGATAAAGAGAGTAATTTGTTCAATGATACTATTTGGGAAATCAAGCTACAAAACACCACCAACAGCATAAAAAGAGATAAGAAAAATTATGCAAAACTATTATCAACCGCCAAAACCATTGGCGAACAGCCGGGTAAAAGGCAGCTGGTGTTTATTTGTTTGAACGGCAAATCAAGCATTAACGGCAGAGTGCAAACGTTAAAAAAATACCCGTATGTGGAAATCAGGTACTGGGATATGCTGACTTTTATTAAATTGTTAGCTGACAACAGCAAGAATCAGGATATGTTGGACTTTATCCGCGGCCGGGAGAATAGTGAAAAGCTGGATGCCGGGCAATTGTTAGTTATCGGTCGAATTGCCAATATGCTGCGGAAGCTAAAAAGACTGGTGTCCGAGGAAAAGAATAGTCTTAACGATAATTTGAGCCTGGAAGAAATCGATCGACACCACAAGGATCTGGCTCAGGAATTAAGTGTTTTGGCGAAGGAAGGTGACTATTCGAAGATTTATGATTCGGATGTGTGGGATAGTTTGGATGGGTTGATGTAATTATCGAAGTAAACAAAAAACACCTACGCGTAAATGCAGAGGTGTTTTTCTTATATTGAAGGTGCGAAACGTGATTATAAGATCCCCGATGTCGAAGCGCAATAAATTGCTTTCGCCTCGAGGATGACAATACAATAATTAACGCTTAGAGAATTGCGGGGCTTTACGGGCGCGCTTGAGGCCGGGTTTCTTTCGTTCTTTGCGACGAGGATCGCGTTTTAACATGTCTGTCTTGCGCAGAATTGGACGATTTTCATTATTGTACTCAACCAGCCCGCGAGCGATTCCCATGCGAATGGCGTCCGCCTGGCCGGTCTGACCGCCGCCTTGAGTGCGGACAGAAACGTCAAACTGATTGGAAGTGCCGGTGAGCTCAAATGGCTTCAGGACGATTTCTTTCCAGTTGGTGATGGTGAAGTATTTATCGATTGGCTTGTCATTGACTACCATCTTACCCTTGCCCTGGTAGAGGCGCACGGTGCAAGTGGCGGTCTTGCGACGACCGACGCTTTGGATGTATTTGCCCTTGAATTGGGGTTGTTTGGTTGTTTTTTCTTGGTCTGACATAAAAAATAGTTCAAAAATCAAAAATCAAAAATCAAAAATCAAAAATCAAAGTCACAGGGCAAAATCGGATAACGGGTTTTGGGGTTGTGGTTTTGAATTTTGAATTTTGAATTTTGCGTTGTTAAAAATTACTTATTATTAACAAACTCAATTCCTTGATGGGGATGTTCCGGACCGGCATAGACGCGAAGCTTTTTCATCATTTTTTTGCCGAGTAGGGTTTTGGGAAGCATCTTGCGGACGGCTTCGTAGATGATTTTTTCCGGTTGTTTGGCCAGCATCTGCTTAAAAGTCTTGGTCTTGAGGTTGCCGATGTAGCCGCTATGGGTCTTATATTCTTTTTGTTCCGCTTTGACTCCGGATAGTTTAATTTCTTTGGCGTTAGTGACCACTACGTAATCACCGGAATCAAACAGGGGGGTGTAGTTGGGTTTGTGCTTGCCCATGAGCAAGGTGGCGATTTGGGAGGCCAGCCGTCCTAAAATCTGGTCTTTGGCATCAAAGTGATACCAGACGCGGGCGGATCGATCAATTTTATAGTCAGTTAGTTTCATTGTTTTTGATTATACAAATTCTACCAGAGCCATGGGGGCGTTGTCGCCGGCGCGATTGCGGGTTTTGACGACCCGAATGTATCCACCTTGACGATTCTTGTATTTCGGCCCATAGACTTCCATCATTTTCTTGGCGGCCACTTCGTTGTCAATTTTCTTTAAAATCAGGCGGCGGCCGTGCAAATCACCTTTTTTGGAATAATTAACCAGCCGTTCAACAAAGGAGCGCAATACTTTGCCCTTGGTGACGGTAGTCTCGATTCTTTCTTCAAAAATGAGATGGTTGGCTAATGATTTCATCAGCTGGTCACGTTCGTCGCGCGGTCGGCGCAGAAGTTTTTTCTTGATTCTTTTTTTCATGATAATTAACAGATTATTTTTCGGGGGTATTTTGACTTTCTTCTTCTAAACGCTGAATGGCTTCCTTGACCTCGTTGACGGCGCGAGCGCCTAAGCCCGGCATGGCCGGCAGATCTTCGTAGTGCTTAAAGACGTCATTAATGGTCTTGATGTTGTTTTTCAATAGCGCGTTTAGGGTGCGGGTGGACAGATTTATTTCTTCCACTTTAATTTTGCCAATATCAGCGGTGGTTTCGTCGGCTTCCTTGGCGGCAGCTTTAGCAGCCGACTCCTCGATACCTTCAGTGGTAAACAGGGCGAAGTGATTAACTAGAATGCGAGCGGCGTAGTCTAGAGTTTCAGCGGCCGGAACGGTGCCGTCAGTGACCACCTCCAGGGTTAGTTTGTCCAGGTTGGTCTGATCGCCGACACGTGTATTTTCGACGTTGTAACTGACTTGAATGACCGGATTATATAGGGCGTCAACTGCAATTTGACCGATTTCTCTTTTTTCCACCTCTCGCTCTTCTACTGGATTGTAACCGTATCCGCTTTCAACGGTGATTTCGAGGTCGATTTTGCCTTTTTTGTCATCAATGGTGGCGATAACCAGGTCCGGGTTCATGATTTCAACATCAGCGTTTTTGGAGAACAAATCAGCGGTGACCGGGCCGGGTTTTTTATGGTTGAGTTTAAGGGTTATCGGATCTTCATTGTGTTTTTTAAGGCGGAGTTTTTTCAGGTTAAGAATAACTTCGATAATATCTTCTTTAACGTGAGGAATGGTGGAAAATTCGTGATTGGCACCAGCAATTTTGACGGAAGTAACGGCGGCGCCGGGCAGGGAAGATAATAGGGTGCGGCGGAGGGAATTGCCCACCGTGATACCAAAACCAGGCTGCAACGGTTCAACTACAAACAGAGCGCGTTCCTGTTCGTCCTTAATGCATTTGATTTCGGGCATTATATTATTGTTGTCCACGACCGGTCCTCCATTTTTTTAGCGAGAATAAAATTCAATTATTAGTTGCTCGTTAATTTGAGCGTCAATATCGTCTTTGGTAGGTAAGGCCATCACCTCTCCAGTCAGTTGCTTATCATCGCTTTTCAGCCAAGTTGGGGCCTTGTAGTCATTCAGATTAAGATCTTCTTTAAAATATTTATTGCCTTGAGACGATTCCTTGACGGTGACTTTGTCGCCGATTTTCAGCTGATAGGAAGGAATGTCCGCGCGCTTGCCATTTACCCGGATATGACCATGAGTGACCAGTAATTTAGCCGCCTTGCGAGAAGGGGCCCAGCCCAAACGATAAACCACATTATCGAGACGGGTCTCCAAAAGCTGCAGTAGCACGGTACCGGTAACGCCTTTTTTCTTGGCGGCAATCGTGTAGTATTTATAAAATTGTTTTTCGCGTATGCCGTAAATACGCTTAGTTTTCTGCTTTTCCCGCAACTGGATATTGTAGTTGCTGAATTTCTTGCGCTTGGTGCCGTGCAGTCCGGGCGGATAATTTTTCCGGATGATGGCGCATTTCTGTGATTGGCAACGAGCGCCCTTGAGGAATAGTTTTTCTCCTTCGCGGCGACACTGTCGGCAAGATGGCTGTTTGAGAGGCATGAGGATCAATTAATAATTTATAATTAATAATTTATAATTTTTAAACAAATTATAAATTGCACATTGGGCTAGACGCGGCGGGCTTTGCGGGGGCGACAACCGTTGTGGGGGAGCGGGGTAATGTCTTTGATAGATAGTATATCAATCCCTTCGTTATGTAAAGCGCGTACAGCTGATTCTCGGCCGCTGCCAACACCCTGAACGAAGACATCGACTTCTTTTAAGCCATAGGGTTTGGCCTTTTCGGCGGCGATACGAGCGGCCTGGGAAGCGGCAAAAGGAGTGCTTTTCTTGGTTCCCTTAAAACCGGCTTGACCGGCAGTGCTCCAGGCAATAACGTTACCCTTTTGATCAGACAGGGTAACAATGGTGTTATTAAAAGTAGATTGGATATGAGCGGTACCGGACATGACGGAACTGCGTTTCCTCTTTTTTTTCTTGGTGGATCGGTCTTGGGCTGACTGTTGGTCGGTTTGAGACATAATTGGTAAGTATTAAGTAGTAAGTAGTAATTATTGAGTAGAAACAAAATTCAAAGTTCAATGATCAATCAAAGTTCAATTTTCAATATATTGCTTTCCTAAATTGGTCTTTGATCCCTGATTGATAATTAATCATTGAGGGTTGCGATTATGTTTTCTGTGGCTTCGGCTTGTTGGTGCCGACAGTAACTCGCTTGCCACGCTTGGTGCGGGCATTGGTCTTGGTACGCTGACCACGAGCCGGTAGACGCTTGGAGTGCCGTTCTCCCCGGTAGGAGCCAATTTCTTTCAGGCGCTTGATGTTGTTGCTGATTTGCTGGCGAAGATTGCCTTCAACATTATAACCGCCATCGACGATATTACGAATAGCGTCAAGCTGTTGATTGGTTAAATCTTTGACCCGAATATCACCATCGACTTTAGCCTGTTCAAGAATTTTTTTACTGAGAGTCGGACCGACTCCATATACATAGGTCAGGGCGACATTTACTTTTTTTTCGACGGGGATTTGTACTCCAGCAATACGAGCCATGTGATATAAATTAAGAATTTAAAATTAAGAATTAATAATTATAAAAATTTATATAGTCGCAAAGTGACACCATAATTATTAATTGCTAATTTTTAATTATGATTCGTCTTAGCCCTGCCGTTGTTTGTGGCGGGGATTGGTGCAGATTACCCGGACGCGTTTTTTCTTACCCGGCTTGGAGCGGCGGATGATAACGCGGCACTTGTTGCATCTTGGTTTGACGGAGGCGGAGACTTTCATATTAAAAAATCAAAATTCTAAAAATAAAAAAGCAAAACTTGGACAGAACCGTGGTTTCGATTAGGATTCTATTTGTAGCGATAGGTAATGCGCCCTTTAGATAAATCATAAGGGGTCATTTCCACTTTGACCCGGTCGCCAGGCATAATACGAATAAAGTGCATCCTCATCCTACCGGAAATGGTAGCGATGATGGAGTGGTCATTCTCTAATTTTATGCGAAACATGCCGTTAGACAGCGCTTCCTCCACTGTTCCTTCTAATTCTATCACTTCCTTGCTTTTCTTGGCAACATCTTTATTGTGTGGTTTTTGAGTTTTTGACATAGCATGATTTACTTTAACACTTTATCAGATAATGGGCAAGAGCGCATCTGGCTTGAAACTCTTTTATTTAAACTTCAATGTCGAGGCAATGTACTCGAGAACTTCCGCATCGTCGTTGGTGGCGGTAATTTTATAGACGCTGTTATCTTTGGCATAGTAATAAATCGGCAGCAATTCGTCGGCGCCCTTGCCGGTGAATACCAGTTTTTTTCCGGTTTCACCCCGTCCCTGAAAGCTGGACAATTCGTAATGATAGGAAAAATGCTCGTTGTTAGAGATAAAGGTGATTAAATCGTATTCGGAAGGGTTGTCGAGCGTAACAACGCTTAAATTAAGGTCATCTCGGGTAAATTCGAGATGGCTTGGGTCTGATTCGTCAATCTCAATACCGTCCACATAAGCAATATCATATCCGGCCGTTTCATTTTCGAAGATGGTCGGGTTTTCGGAGATAAATTCGCTATCATCGTCGCCGGGCTGCTCGGTGATTAAACCGTTTGATTTGTTATTTTCTACGGTTGTCTCCCCGTTTTCTTGACCGTTTTCGGGCTGGGCCTGCTCACAACCGATGATGCTAAAAGAAAATATTAACAGGAATAAAGCGGTGAGAGTCTTTTGCCAATGCATAATTTTGACTTATTTATTAAAAATAAGGTTACTTAATACATCTTATCTTATGGAAAACCGGCTTGTCAATTTGATTTTAAAGCGGCTTGGTCAATACTTCGCAACCGTCGGCGGTGACAAATATGGAGTGTTCGGATTGGGCGCAGAGGGAGCCGTCATCGGTGACCACCGTCCACCGGTCGGAGAGGGTATTGGTGTAATTGGTCCCGAGACTAAAGATTGGTTCGATGGCTAGAGCCATGCCTTCTTTGATCTCGTGCCCCTGATTGGGTTGGCCGTAGTTGGGGATATTCGGTGGGGAGTGCAGAGAGGGGCCGACACCGTGTCCGGCGCACTCGTAGATAACTTTGACGTTGTTATTATTGGCGATTGACTCGACTACATGACCGATGTCACCCACCCGGATACCGGGCCGGATAATAGCAATGACGGTCTCCAGAGCTGAACGAGTGGCTTTTATTAATTTTTCGGCATCCGGGTTTTGGCCGACCACAAAACTGATGGCGCTATCCACCACCAGTCCCTGGTGAGTTAAGCCCAAATCAAGCGTTACCAAATCGCCGTCCGATATAACTTTGTCGGCAGTGGGAATACCGTGCACCACTTCATGATTTAAACAGAAAACGAGCGAATTGGGAAAGTTTTGATAGCCGAGAAATGATGGCTCGCATTTTTTAGCCTTAATCTCTTGGTAACAAAACCGATCGATATCAATACCGGATGCTCCCGGTTGGCACCTGGCTTTGGCCCCGTGCAAAATTTCATAAAGCCAGGCTCCAGCCTGGCGCATGATTTGATATTTTGACTGAAATTCGGATTGAGAAAAATTGGGTTGTGACATGTTATTTGAGTAATGTTTCTACCACTGAGCAAGCCTGGTCGATGGACTCATCCATTCGCCCCTGCTCGTTGCTAATACAGTATACATAATGACCGAGGGAAAAAGCGTAAGCGGCGGCTAGGGCCCGGTTGTAGCATTGGTGAAATTCAACCTGGTCTTCGAGGTAATTTCCCCGTTGACGGGATTTGTCTTCTAGTCGACGGGTGACGATTTCGGTCACTGGCGACTCAATCACAAACACGGTGGTGGGGCGAAGTATCTTGGTGACTTTATTGGGAAAGCCCGGTTTAAAACCGGTTTTGGTGGCAATAGCTAAATGCGAAACCACGATTTTGTCTTCGTTCATATGAGAGGCAATTTCCATGGCAGCCTGAGTTTGCAAGGATTCGTACTCTTCATAGCCCAGTTTAAGTCGGACTTCATCGACCGATTTATATTTGGGGTGATTTTTTTTGACTAACTTAAACAACACATCACCAAAATTGTAGACCGGAAGATTGAACTTTTTGGCGACGGCCTTGACGATGCTGGTTTTACCGACGCCAGGCACGCCGGAGAATAAAAAAGTTTGAGGAGTCTTAGTCATTTTTTTTAATAATGTTTATATGGTATATCATAGCGTATTATTATCTGTTGGAGCAACTATGCGAGAGAGAATAATAAATTAAAAAACCCGCGGCCGTTGGGCAGCGGGTTAATAATTAACGTCGGTTTAGATTCTAGTAATCATCATCATAACTGCGCATGATGATGTTGGATTTGACTTGTTTAATGGTGTCGATGGTGACGGCGACTAGGATCAAAATACCGGTACCGGTTAGCAGCAGATTGGATGTGCCGAGCAGATTTTCCATGAGCAGAGGAGCAACCGCAATAAAGGCCAAGAAGACGGCACCGATGGCGGTGATATGTAGCATGGTTTTACTTAGGAAATTGACGGTTTGGGAGCCGGGCCGAACACCGGGGATAAAACCACCTTGCTTTTGCATATTTTCGGCCACTTTATCGGGTTGAAAAATGACACTGGTATAGAAAAAGGTAAACAAAATAACCATGGCAAAATAGAAAATGCCATAGAACCATTGATTGGTGAATAGTTCGGCGATGTAGTTGGCCCCACTGGCAATCCATTCGGTTTTGGCGCCGCCAAAGAAATTGGCAATGACGTTAGGAAAGACCATGACTGAGATAGCGAAGATGATGGGAATGACACCGGCCTGAGTGACTCGTAGGGGCAGGTAGGTATCAGAACCCCCGAAAGTCTTGTTGCCGCGCACTTGGCGGGCGTAAGTGACGGGGACGTTGCGTTGAGCTTCATTAACAAATACCACCAGGGCAATTTCGACAACGATGAGAACAAGCAGGAAGATAAATGACAAAATTTTGCTGGAATCGGCGACGGCCAGGGCCAAATTATTACGTAACTGGGAGGGAATGGCTGCCACGATACCAATGGTAATTATCAATGAGATACCGTTACCAATACCGTTTTCGGTAATCAACTCACCGAGCCACATGAGGAAAACGCAGCCGGCAGTGGCAGTGACTAGGGCTATCAATAAAGTAAAACCAGAGAGGGGTTGAATAACGCCACTTTGGGTGAGGAGGGTGATGGTGCCGTAGGACTGCAACAGAGCCAGAGGTATGGTCAATAAACGGGTGTATTGATTAATTTTATCGCGACCTTGCTGGCCTTCTTTTTGCAGCGCTTCCAAACTGGGAACAATCATTACCAATAACTGCATAATAATGGAAGCGTTAATGTAGGGACCGACACCCATCAAGACGATAGAAAAATTGGAAATGGTTCCGCCGGAAAAAATATCCAGCAGGCCAAATAATTGATTGTTGGAAAAGAATTCCTGGATATTGCTTATGGTGGCGCCAGGAATAGGAATATGTGCCGCTACTCGAGTTAGGGTGAGCAGCAGAATGGTATAGATGATTTTTTTGCGCAGATCGGGTGAGGCGAGAATTTTCTTGATTAGATTCATGTGAAGAAGTTTAAAGCTTAAAGTTTGAAGCTAAAAACCACAGCTAAAAACTAAAAGTATTTGAATTATTTTGATTTAGATTTGGTTGGTTTCTTTTTGGTGGCCGGTTTGTCTTCGGTCTGGTTGATTTCTTGGGGCTCGGCCGGGGTGACAAATTTACAGCCAGCCTTGTCCATTTTGGCTTTGGCGGCCTGGGAATAAAACTCGGTGCCAATTGTTAAACCAAACTCCAGTTCGCCCTGAGAAAGTATCTTGAAAGCTTTGGCCTGAGGGGTGATCAGTTGTTTATCTTTTAAACTCGATAGAGTAACCTCTTCTCCGGCCTTAAATTTATTATTTAAATCACGCAAATTGACTACTTCCGGTTTGTCTGTCCAGTGGCGACTAAAACCGCGCAAGGCTGGTAAACGTTTATATAACGGAGTGTGTCCGCTTTCCTTTAAGCGCATGCGCTTGGAGCCGGAGCGAGACAGTTGGCCTTTGTGTCCGCGGCCGGAAGTGGACCCACGTCCACTACCATAACCCCGCGCTTTGCGCTGGGTTTTTTTAACGATTCGGTTTTTGAGAATTGGATATGGCATGGGAGTAAATTACAATTATCAAACTTGGAAAAAATATATTGTAGTGCGCCAATAGTTTTTTTACTTATCTTTTTTTCTTATCAATTGGCTTGGTCTTTTTTTCAGCTTTTTTCTTGCCTGTCTTGGGCTTGGGTTTAGCTGTTTTTTTATCAGTTTTCTTCTCTTTGGCTTCGGTTTTGACTTCTTTGGGGGCGAGCTCCTCTTTAATCGGTTGATTGCCTGTGCTTTTGCCTAACTTTATTCCTCGGGCAGCCGCGATATCCTCCTTGGAGCGAAGCTGGCTTAAGCCAACCAAGGTGGCTTTAGCGCAATTAATCTTATTGGTGGTACCGATAGTTTTGGAAACGATATTTTTAATGCCGCTGATTTCAAGAATGTCTCGAACGGCGCCACCAGCAATCACACCGGTACCTTGCGCAGCTGGCTTCATTAGAATACTGGCCGCGTTAAATTTGCCGATAATCTGATGGGGGATGGTATCGTTGACAATCGGGACTTTGATTAGGTTTTTCTTGGCTTGAGCAACAGCTTTAGCGACAGCATCGGCCACTTCATTAGCCTTGGCCACTCCCAGCCCGATTCGGCCTTTATGGTCACCAATAGCGACGGTGGCCCGAAATCGTAGCCGACGTCCACCTTTAACTACACGAGTAATACGATTAACCCGGATTACTCTTTCAGCGAATTCTTTTTCTTTTTTGGGGAAGGGATGTTTCATAATAACAAAATCAAAATTCAAAACCACAACTCAAAATCCATTAACTGGCGGCTATGGTGTGGCAAAGCCACGGATATTATAAGATATAGAAAATATTAAAACTCCAGTCCGGCGGCGCGGGCACCGTCAGCCAGGCATTTTACCCGACCGTGATAGCGGTAACCGCCGCGGTCAAAGACGACTTGTTTGATGTTTTTGTCAGCGGCCTGCTTGCCAATGGTCTTGCCAACTTCGTAGGCTTTAGCACACTTGGCTGACATCTCTTTTTGAGAGGTTTTCTTGATTTGTCGATCGTCAACAGCGAACAGGGTTTTTCCGGAAACATCATCAATAACCTGGGCATAGGTGGCATAATTGGAACGATAGACACTTAGACGGGGGCGTTGGGCCGTGCCTTTGATTTTGGTACGGATGCGATGCTGCCTTCGAGAGCGTAATTGTCGTTTTTGGTTGCTCATAGGGATGGGATATTATTCTTAAGCTCCGGCGGCACCACCACCAGCGGCGGCGGCCATTTTGCCGGCTTTACGTTTAATGTATTCATCAACATACTTGACACCTTTGCCTTTGTAAGGCTCCGGTTTGCGGAAATCGCGGATATTAGCAGCCACCTGGCCAACTTGCTGGCGATCAATGCCGCTAATTGTAATATTCATTTTATCAACTTCAATTTTGATGCCTTCCGGGGGCGTGAACAGGATAGGGTGTGAATAACCGAGGGAGAGCTCCAGATCCTTGCCTTTCATGTTTACCTTGTAACCGACACCGACTACTTCCAGTTCTTTTTTAAAACCGTTGAGGACGCCTTCAATCATGTTTTCCAGTTGGCGGGCGGTCAGGCCGTGAGCGGAACGCTGCATGGGTTCGTCAGACTGACGAGTGATTGTCACTTCTTTGTCAGCTACTTTTACTTCAATTCCGGGCAGAATGCCGAAAGTCAACTCACCCAATGGGCCTTTGACAACAATATTATTCTGATCGACTTTTATTTCGACTTTATCCGGTATGGCAATTGGTTTTTTTCCGATTCTAGACATTAGTTGAATAATTATTAATAAATCTCACAAAGCACTTCGCCGCCGATGTTGCCAGAACGAGCATTTTTAGCGGTCATTAGTCCTTGGGAAGTGGAAACTATAATGATACCCAGGCCCCCAAGCGCGCGGGGAAGTTTACCGACCGGCAAATAGATGCGCTGTCCGGGCTTGGAGATGCGCTTGAGCTGTTTGATGACCGGCTCCTCTCCTTGATATTTGATGCGAATGTTGATAATTTTTTTGGCCGGTTCATCATCGGATACAAAAAATGAGCTGACATAACCTTCCTCTTTGAGGATTTTTACTAGGTCGTGCTTGATTTTGGAATAGGGGACATTAACACTATTTTTGTGTTTTATCTGAGCGTTACGAAGGCGGGTTAAGAGGTCGGCAATTGGATCAGTCATGGGAACAATTAATGATTTATAATTAATAATTTATAATTTTCAAGCAATTTATAAATTATAAGTTGCAATTTAGAAGTTTTTTACAAATTATAAATTGCAAATTGCAAATTGCAAATTGATTGCATTACCAAGATGATTTTTTAACGCCGGGAATTTCTCCCTTGTTGGCCAGGGTGCGAAAACAGATGCGACAGATGCCGAATTTTCTCATATAACTGCGAATGCGGCCGCACAATTCACACCGGGTGTGTTTGCGGACGGAGTACTTCGGTTTTCTTTTAGCTTTGGCAATGCGTGCTTTTTCAGCCATGATTGAATAATTATTGTACTATTAGATAATAACTTATTTGTCCTTTTTTTCAAACGGTAATCCCATCTTTTCCATCAGGAGGCGATTATGTTCGGGATTGGTGTTGTTGAACACTAAAGTGGCCTGCAGTCCATGAACGGTCTCGGTCTTTTCGAATGAAATCTCGGGAAAAATGGTATGTTCGCGAATGCCGATATTGAGTTGACCGGATTTATCAAAGGCTTTCGGGGAAATGCCGCGAAAATCGCGAATTCGTCCCAAGGAGGCGTTGACCAGGCGATCAAAAAACTCGTACATACGCTGTTTGCGCAGGGTTACCTTTAGTCCAATCGGCTGATTTTGGCGCAGTTTAAACCCAGAAATAGCCTGTTTGGATTTGGTGACTACGGGCATTTGACCGGTAATGGTCATAATATTTTCTTTGGCAATATCGATTAGTTTGGGATTTTCATTGGCTTGACCCAAACCACAAGAAACCACAATTTTGGTCAATTCGGGCACGGCCATGATTGAGGAAAGATTGAGCTCTTTTTGTAGAGCCGGTTTAATTTCTTGGCGATATTTTTCTAAAAGACGAGACATTTTTATAGTATTTATGTAGGGACAGCACGGTGCGCTGTCCGTACGGTGAGCCCACATGGCTCATTCGCACGAATAAAATTATTTAGCCTTGGTGGCGTCGAGGGAAGCGCCGGAAACTTTGGCAATGCGTTCTTTTTTGCCGCCTCGAGTCATTTTGAAGCCAACCTTGCTGGGTTTTTCCGTTTCCGGACAGAGCAAACGAATATTGCTGGTGGGCACTGGATGAGTAATATCGATAATCCCACCTTGCATATTCTTTTTGCTGGGACGGACGTGTTTTTTGAGAATATTAATGCCGTCAACTACCACTCGATGAGAACCGGGCAGCACTTGCATGATGGTGCCTTTTTTGCCACGGTCCTTGCCTTTGACCACGAGAACGTTGTCACCTTTTTTGAATTTTTTAACTTTTTTCATAGTACTTCCGGAGCTAATGAGATAATTTTGCTAAAACCCTGTTCGCGCAGTTCGCGGGCGACCGGACCAAAAATACGAGTACCGCGGGGCATCTTGTCATCATCAACTATAACGGCGGCGTTTTCATCGAATTTGATGCTGGAGCCGTCGGCGCGCTTGATTTTCCGTTTAGTGCGGACTATAACTGCTTTAACCACATCTTTCTTTTTCACCACTCCACCCCCGGGAACAGCGTCTTTGACAGAAGCGACGATGATGTCGCCGACGTGCGCGTAGCGGCGGCGGGTGCCCCCCAGTACTTTGATACACATAATTTGGCGGGCGCCGGTATTGTCAGCTATTTTTAGTCTTGATTGTTGTTGGATCATTTTATATCTATAGATATTATTTTTTATAGAGACAGCACGCCGTGCTGTCTGTACGGCGTTGGAGGAGTTATTTAACAATCTCTTCCAGTATCCAGCGTTTTTTACGGCTTAGGGGGCGATGCTCTCGAATGATGACGGTATCGTCAATTTGAGATTTATTCTGAGGGTCGTGAGCGAAAAATTTCTTAGTCACCCGGTATCGTTTCTTGTATTTACCGTGGGTTTTGTAGCGGTGTTGAGCGACTACGATGGTTTTGTCCATTTTATTGGAAACAACCGTTCCTTTAATTTTTTTGGCATTACTCTTCATTGGTTTCGTTTCTTTCAATTAATATAGTAAGAATGCGGGCAATGTCCTTGCGTGTGGCGCGGATGAGGTTGGTATTTTTCAACTTGCGAACGGATGCCTGGAAGCGGTAATCCCGCAACGACTCATAGCTATCGTTGAGCATTTTCAATAATTCGTCGTTCTTTTTTTGGCGGATTTCAGAGGCCTTCATGGGATCAATTAATTATTGATGAGTAAATTTAGTTCGAGACTATCTTGGTTTTGACGGGTAATTTGTGGGCTGCCAGAGTGAGGGCGTGACGAGCGGTTTCTTCCGGGACGCCGTCGATTTCAAACATAATTCGGCCGGGCAATACGCGGACGGCGTAGTGATCGACTGCGCCCTTGCCGCCACCCATTTTTACTTCGGCCGGCTTTTTGGTGATGGGTTGGTCAGGAAAAATTCGAATCCAGATTTGACCACCCTTTTGGACGTAGCGGGTCATAGCCCGACGAGCGGCTTCAATTTGCCGGGAAGTGACGAATTTTCGCTCAATTGACTTTAAGCCGAATTTGCCAAAATTCAAGCGCGATCCCTGGACGGATACGCCCTTAAAGGATCCTTTGAAACGCTTGCGATATTTTTGCTTCTTGGGAAGTAACATAGTAAATCAATTATCAAGTGTAATTTAAACTACTTCTTATCAGCTGGAGGGGCTGGGCGATGACTGGATCTCTGATTGTTTCGGGGTTGGAAGGGGCGACGGGGGCGAAAACGTTGATTGCGATCGTGTTCGGACTGGTTCTTGTCTTCGATATTAAAAATTTCGCCTTTGTAAATCCAAACCTTAACGCCAATAGTTCCAGCGTTAGTGGTAAAAGCTGGCCAATAACAATAGTCTATATCAGCTCTTAAGGTGTGTAAAGGTATACTGCCTTTGGAGAAAACTTCTTTACGGGCGATATCAACATTATTCAAGCGTCCCTTGACCTGGATTTTAATTCCCTTAACTTTGTTCTGCAGGGCTTTTTCGATGGCTTGTTTAATGGCTCGCTTGTAAGGAATTCTTTTTTCAATTTGAGCAGCGATATTTTGGGCAACGATAGCGGCCACCGCATCAGGCTGACGGATCTCAATGATATTAAGGTTGATTTTCTGATGAGAACAGACCTTGACCAGATCTTTCTTTAATTCTTCGATTCCCTGGCCGCCGCGCCCAATAATAATACCGGGTCGAGCGGAGTGGATATTGATGGTGATCTGACCGGCTGAACGCTCGATGACCAAATCGGCCACCGCCGCATGGCTGAGCTTTTCTTTGATAAATTTTTTGATTTTCAAATCCTCGTGCAGATTTTGCCGGTAATTTTTCTGGTCAAACCACTTAGACTTCCAGTCCTTGTTGACTCCGAGGCGAAACACGTATGGATGTACTTTTTGTCCCATCGAAATTTATGGATTAATGATTATTTCTTATCTTTGCGTGATTTTACGGAAACGGTGGTCTTGCTGCCTTTGGGTTTCTCGGTCTTGGTTTTAGCGGTCTTTTTTGCGGTTGACTTTGATTTAACGGTAGCTTTGGTCTTCGGCTTATCACTGGTTGCGGCTTGATCTTCTTCGGTTGACTGAACCGGTTCTGGTTTGGGTTGGACTTTAGGTTGCGGGGTATCCGGGGTAAACAGAATAACGGTAATATGTGAGGTGTGTTTTTTGAATCGGTTGCCGGATCCACGGGCCATGGCAATGAATCTCTTCAGGGTAGGCCCCTGATCAATGCGGATGCTTTTAATAATCAGATTCTCTTTTTCCAGATTGAAATTGTTAACGGCGTTAGCCACCGCGCTTTTGATAGTTTTAGCCAATAGCCCGGCCGCTTTCTTGTTGGTATATTTTAAAACCACCAGCGATTCTTCCGCACCTTTGCTCTTGACGAGCGCAGCGACCGCTCGCAGTTTGCGAGGGGTGGAACGAACGTAACGTGATTTTGCGATTATTTCTGCCATTTTTTTAGAGATTATGTTTGGATTGAGACGTCCCGACGGGGCGTCTTTACATTAATGATTATCGTTAGCCGGATGCCTGCTCTTTGGCCATCTTGCCGCCGTGACTGCGAAATTTTCGAGTCGGAGCAAATTCACCGAATTTATGACCAACCATATTTTCGTCTATATATAACGGAATATGTTCTTTGCCGTTGTGGACAGCGACGGTAAAACCCACAAACTCGGGGAAAATGGTGGATTGGCGTGACCAGGTTTTAACAACGGTTTTATCGCCCGGTTTGAGCTCTTTGATTTTCTTGAGCAGTCGGGGGTCACAATAGGGGCCTTTTTTTAGTGAACGTGACATAGGATATGTGTTAAATGTGAGTAGGTAGGGACAGCATGCTATGCCGTCCGTACAGTATTATTTTTTGCGTCGGCCTTTAATGATACGACTATCAGAGTATTTTTTGACCTTTCTGGTGCGGACACCGAGAGCATGCGCGCCCCAAGGTGTCTTAGGATACTTGAGACCAATCGGACTGCGTCCTTCGCCGCCACCATGGGGGTGATCACAGGGATTTTTAGCCTTACCGCGAACTTTGGGACGGCGACCGAGCCAGCGCTTCCGACCGGCCTTGCCAATAGTAACATTGGCGTGATCGGGATTGGAAACGGTACCGAGAGTAGCCATGCATTCACCCTCTAGCAACAGTACCGAACGGGAGGGGATGCGAACCTGAATGCGACCTTTGTCGCGACCAATAACTTGGCCGTAGGTACCGGCGGAGCGCACAACCTGTCCGCCTTTGCCGGGCTGCAGTTCGATATTGTGAATATTGTATCCAGTCGGAATATGCTTGATTTGGAGGCGATTGCCTGATTTCAGTTCGGTTTTTTCGGCAGCCAGAATTTCGTCGCCAACATTGATTTCCTGGGGGGCCAAAATATATCGTTTGGTGCCGTCTTTGTAGCTGATTAAGGCAATATTGGCTGATCGATTGGGATCGTATTCAATGGTTTTAACGGTGGCGGGAATGTTGAGTTTATCTGACTTGAAGTCGATTTCGCGATATTTTTTCCGAGCGCCGCCGCCCCGATTACGGGCAGTGATGCGGCCGCGATTGTTGCGTCCGCCGGTTTTCTTGAGTGGCTTAAGCAATTTCTTGGTGGGCTTGTCCTTGGTGATAGTTTCGTTACCAAGAACGGACATTTGCCTTCGGCCGGGAGTGGTTGGTTTGTAGGTTTTAACTGCCATGATTTAATAAATTATTTTGATTCGGACGATTAATGATTTATCAGTGTGGGAAATATTTTTATATTTTCTCGAAGAAATCGATTTTCTGATCTGGCTGCAATTTGATAATTGCCTTCTTCTGGCGGGCGGTGCTGCCGGTATGTCGCCCGCGCCGTTTGCTTTTCGGTTTGACGTTGACGATTTTTACGGCTTCGACTTTAACGGAAAAAATCTTCTGGATAGCTTGCTTAATTTGCTGCTTGTTAGCAGAGCGATGAACAAAAAAAGTATAAAAATTGTGAGCGCCGGTGGCGATGCTTTTTTCGGTAATGACTGGTTTTAAAATTATGTCTTTCATGAAAATAAGTTTACGGTTTCCAATTTTGGATTATTGCTTAGCTTGAGATTTGGTTCGAGTCGGCTTGGCCTCGGTTTCGGTCTTGGTTGTCGTCTTGGTTGGATTAATTCTTTTTAGTATGTTTTCTAGCGCCGATTTGGTTAAGACAACGGTTTGGGCCTGGTAAATATCGAGGGCGTTGACCAGGTTTTCGGGTCGCGTACGCACAGTCTCTAGATTAGCAGCAAATCGAGACAATGACAATGTTTCGGGAGTAAAAATAACTAAATTATTATATTTGAGGGGCAAAGTTTCTAAAAATAAGCGCATTTTCTTGGTGGAGTCGATAGTTTCATCGAATTTTTCGATGACAATCAGGCTGTTTTTTTGCAGACAATCCAACAGAGCCAGACGCAAAGCTTTTTGCTTCATTTTGCGGGGAACGGCTTGTTTAAAATTTTGATTTCCGGTGGGGCCAAAAACCACTCCGCCGGTGCGCCACAAGGGCGATCGAATGGTGCCGTGACGAGCCCGGCCGGTACCTTTTTGCCGCCAGGGTTTGCGGCCGCCGCCACTGACCTCGCTGCGAGTTTTGGTTTTGGCAGTCGCCTGACGTTGATTGTTGAGATAGCTGTGTAGAACTTGATGGACAAAATTAGGTTTAGAGCCGGTCACTTCCTGAGTGGAAAAATAGGGAGTGATATCCATATCAGCAGTTTTGCCTGATGAGTCGATAATTTTAACTGTGATTTTAGATGTCTTGGTTTTGGTGGCCATAGTTTAGGTGTTAGGTGTCGGGTATTACGCCTGTTTAATAATTAGTAGTGAACCTTTGTTGCCAGGCACGCTGCCGGAAACAATCAACAGATTCTTATCGGCTTCAATATTTAAGGCTTTCATATTTTTTATGGTAGTTTTATCCGTACCCATGCGGCCGGGCAATTTGCGGCCCTTAACGGCGCGCTGCGGATACATACTGCCGGTAGAACCAGGTCGACGATGACTTTTGGAACCGTGCGACATCGGACCAATGGCGTAGTTGTGACGCTTCACCGTACCAGCGAAACCCTTGCCTTTGGAAATACCGGTAATCATTAGCGGCTTTTTCTGGTCAAATATCGACAAATCAACGGATTGATTTAACTGATAAATTTCCTGATTATCTTCGTCATATTTGAACTCTTTCAGGCTCTTTAATTTCTTTTCCTTGAGGTGATTGCTGATTGGTTTGTTAGCCTTTTTTAAGACGGAAAAGCCGATTTGAAAGGTGGCTGGTTGATTGTCTTTTACCTGAGTGACAAAACATGGACCAGCTTCGATTACGGTGGCCGCCTGAACGGTACCTTTATCATCGATGTACTGAGTCATGCCAACTTTTTTTCCTAATAGGTATCTCATGGTTGCAAATAGTGACAAAATTTACTCACATACAAATCATATGTGAAGCAAAAGACTGATAAGATAATTTGTTAGTTACTAATAGATGGTAGCGAATGCTTAAAAAGAAATAAAATTACATTTTTATTTCAATATCAACGCCAGCCGGAAGACTGAGGTTCATTAAGGCATCCAAAGTTTTCGGAGTGGGATTCATAATATCAATGAGACGTTTGTGAATTCTCATCTCATATTGCTCGCGGGATTTTTTATGGACAAAGGTAGATTTAAGCACGGTGTAATTGGACTTTTCAACCGGCAGAGGAATCGGTCCGTTGATTTTGGCGCCGGTTCGCTTGGCGGTTTCGATAATCTGTTTAGCCGAGTTATCAATCACCCGGTGATCGTAAGCTTTGATTTTAATGCGAATGCGTTGTTTTGCGGGAGCGGAAGTGGCCATGGGTTTAATATATATATGATATGAATAAGGTTAAATTTTCAATTTTCAATTTTCAATTTTCAATCAATTTACAAGTCTTACTGTTCAATGTTGATAAATTAAAAATTATAAATTGCAAATTATAAATTAGGAATTGCAGTTGGCTGATAGCCAGAAGGAATAAACCCGGAGGTCTATTCCTTCTGTATGTTCAGCGCTTAGTTAATGATTTTGGTTACCACTCCGGCGCCGACGGTGCGTCCACCTTCGCGGATAGCGAATTTGGAGCCGTCTTCGAGAGCGATTGGGGCAATCAATTTAACTTTCAGATTGTGAATGGTGTCGCCAGGCATAACCATTTCGGTGCCTTCTGGCAGTTCAACATCACCAGTCACGTCGGTGGTACGAATATAGAATTGCGGTTTATAACCTTTGAAGAATGGGGTATGACGGCCGCCTTCTTCTTTAGTCAAAACATAAACTTCGCATTCAAATTCAGTGTGGGGTTCGATACTACCGGGTTTGGCCAATACTTGACCGCGTAAGATATCTTCGCGTTTAACGCCGCGGAGAAGAATACCAGCATTGTCGCCGGCACGACCTTCGTCGAGGTTCTTGTTAAACATTTCGATACCGGTGACCACGGTTTTGGCAGTATCTTTGATACCAACGATATCAACTTCTTCGTTAACCTTGATGATACCGCGATCGATACGACCGGTAGCAACCGTGCCGCGACCTTCGATTGAGAAAATATCCTCAACCGGCATCAAAAATGGCTTATCAACGTCGCGTTCCGGCTCAGGGATGTATGAATCCAATTTCTCAACTAGCTCCATGATTGGGCCAGCGTGAGTTTCATCAGATGGATTTTCAGCTGCTTTCAAAGCTGAACCCTTGATGATAGGGGTGTCGTCTCCGGGGAAGCCGTATTTGGTAAGAAGCTCTCTGATTTCCACTTCAACCAAATCGATTAATTCCGGGTCGTCCACCATATCGGTCTTGTTTAAGAAGACGATGATATAAGGCACGTTAACCTGTTTGGCCAACAGAATATGCTCTCGGGTTTGAGGCATGGGGCCGTCGGCAGCGGACACGACCAAAATGGCGCCATCCATCTGGGCGGCTCCGGTGATCATGTTCTTGATGTAGTCAGCATGTCCTGGACAATCCACGTGGGCATAGTGCCGACTTGGAGTCCAATACTCGGAATGATGAGTAGCAATGGTGATACCACGTTCTTTCTCTTCGGGTGCATTATCGATTTCGTCATACTTTTCGACGCGGGCACCATACTCGCCGCCTTTTGCATCCAATACCATAGTAATGGCAGCAGTCAGAGTAGTTTTACCGTGGTCAACGTGACCAATTGTACCCACATTCACATGAGGCTTGCTGCGATCAAATTGTTCTGACATTTGATTCTCCTTTCTTGAACCTAATGTGGGGGTAATTAAAATATATAAAATAATTTTAAGATAAATTTATCTTAAAAACAAGTACCAAAGTTATGATAACACATTATTTAAAAAGACAACAAGAAAATTTTTAGTAAGAAAAATGAAGATAGCTAGGGTTAAATATAAACCTTGGTGCGTTATTAGATTAGCATATGATAGCGTAAAGCGCAAAATTCAAACTTTAAAATGTCATCCTCGCCCTTGAGCGGGGGACCACAACCCAAAGCCCTTTAACCAAATTGGAAGAGTATTGATTTATTGAAGATGTTGTGTTATAAAGGGTTTATTAAAAAAGCACATAAAATTTAAAGGGGGAGCAGTTAATGAATAAACCTTTGTTAGTGTCCGACGAACTCACCAATGCCGACCTGTATTGGTCCGGCATGGATGAATGCTTCTGGAAAATTGTAACCACGGAGGAAGCAGAAAGGTATTTGGGATACTGTGACATTTGGTTTGAAAAAAACCTCGATAAATACCCAGAAGATATCCGTCTTCACATTCTGGGAGTGCAGAGTCAACATATCCGTGGCCGCATGTTTTATGGTGAAAGCCTGGGGGATTGCGGCAGCTGCAAGGGTAAAACTGAGGCTTATTTTTCGGATGAGCGGCAACGATTTATCACTAAATGCCGGCTGTGTGGGGCGGAAGGCCCAGATATGAGTGATTACGAAATCTCTCTACGAATGACTCAAAAATACGAGTTGGATATTATTAAAGAGGGTGGTGAATATTAAAATAAAAATAACGGACGTCGTGATGACGTCCGTTTTAATATGCCGAAAAATTGGAAGGAAAATTACTTCTCTTCTTCGCCTGATCCTGGATTGCGCTTGGCGATGATTTCCTGAGCGATGTTGCCAGGGACTTCAGCGTAGTTGGCAAATTCCATAGTGAAGTTGGCACGGCCCTGGGACATCGAGCGTAATGTAGTCGCGTAGCCGAACATTTCGGCCAGCGGCACCTTAGCGGAGATGACTTTAATTTGGTTGGGTCGGTCTTCCATGCCTTCGACTGCACCGCGCTTGGAGTTTAAATCGCCCATGACATCACCCATGAATTCTTCCGGAGTGATGACTTCGACGGCCATGATTGGCTCGAGCAGCACCGGTTTGGCTTTACGGACACCCTGAGACAAAGCCTGGGAAGCGGCGATTTTGAAGGCCATTTCCGAGGAGTCGACGTCGTGGTAAGAACCGTCGTAAAGAGTGGCTTTAATATCGACGACCGGGTAGCCGGCGATGACGCCTTTTTCACAGGACTCAATGATACCCTTTTCACAAGCCGGGATGTATTCTTTGGGAATGACACCACCGACGATTTCGTTAATAAATTCAAATCCGTCACCCGGTTCCTGCGGTTCCAGGCGAATATAAACGTGACCGTATTGACCGCGACCACCGGATTGGCGGATAAATTTATTTTCCTGCTCAACCATTTGGGTAATGGTTTCACGGAAGGCCACTTGCGGTGCACCGACATTGGCTTCAACTTTAAATTCGCGCTTGAGGCGGTCGACGATAATTTCCAGGTGCAACTCACCCATGCCGGCGATAATGGTCTGGCCGGTTTCTTCGTCGGACGAGACCTGGAAGGTGGGGTCCTCTTCAGCCAACTTCTGCAAACCGAGGGCTAGTTTTTCCTGGTCGGCCTTGGTTTTGGGCTCAATGGCGGAACGGATGACCGGATCGGCAAAAGTAATATTTTCGAGAAGCAGCGGTTTCTTTTCATCACACAAAGTATCGCCAGTGGTGGTGGCCTTCAAGCCAACAATTGCGGCGATGTCGCCGGAATAAACTTCATCGACTTCTTCGCGTTTGTTGGCATGCATGCGCACCAGTCGACCAACTCTTTCTTTCTGACCGGTGGAAGCGTTAAGCACGTAGCTACCCGATTTTAGGGTGCCGGTATAAACCCGGACAAAACACAACCGGCCGACAAACGGATCGGTCGCGATTTTGAAAGCCAAGCCGGCAAAGGGTTCGTCGTCGTTGGGCATGATTTCAATTTCCTCATCGCTGTCAGGCAGTTTGGCCAGAGCCGGTTGGGCCTCGAGCGGACTGGGCAGGTAATCAATGATAGCATCGAGCACTTTCTGCACAATGATGCCGCGCCCGTCACCGCCCATAATGGGATAGAAATCACCACGAATACAGCTCAAGCGAATGACTTTTTTTAACTCTTCTTCGGAAATCTCACCGCCGTCTAGGTATTTTTCCATAATCTCGTCGTCAGCTTCGACTGCTTTTTCGATTAACTCTTCACGGTATTGGTTAACTTTATCCAACATGTCAGCCGGGACCTCGCCTTCGGTCAGCTCTTTGTCGTTGTATTCTTTGTATGTATAGGCCTTCATTTTGACCACATCCACCACGCCGTTGATTTCTTTTTCGAAGCCGATTGGTAGATGGATTGGGTGGGCGTTGGGACTGAGTCGCTCACGGATGGAGTCGAGAGATTTATAAAAATCGCCGCCGGTCTGATTAATTTTATTAATGAAACACATGCGGGGTACTTTGTATTTGTCAGCCTGGCGCCAGACGGTTTCGGATTGGGGTTCGACACCCATTTTACCGTCAAAAATAACGACGGCACCGTCGAGCACCCGCAAGGAGCGCTCCACTTCGGCAGTAAAGTCAACGTGACCGGGAGTATCAATAATGTTGATGCGATGATTCTGCCAGAAACAGGTGGTAGCGGCGGAAGTGATGGTAATGCCGCGTTCTTTCTCCTGTTCCATCCAGTCCATCTGGGTTTCACCTTCGTGCACCGCGCCGATTTTGTGGATGCGGCCGGTGGTGTAAAGGATGCCTTCGGTGACGGTGGTTTTACCGGCATCGATGTGGGCGATGGTACCGATGTTGCGAATGTGGGATAGGTCGTATTCTCTCATGAGTATTATTTATATAATATTTATAAAACTTTTTATTTAAATAATTGAAAAATTGTAAAACTGAGAAATTGTGGTTTTGCAACTCGGGAAAATTTCTGTATTTCAACTTAGTTTCATTATCTTACAATTTTACAATTTTACAATTTATGATTTTTTGGAAAAATTGAGCTTATTGCCTCGCTTTAATATCTCGCCAGGTACGCAAACGCTTTGTTGGCCTCAGCCATGCGGTGAGTGTCTTCTTTCTTTTTCATGGCGGTGCCAGTCATATTGATGGCATCGACTAATTCCTGGGCAAATGATTTGGCAAATGATTGACCGGAACGAGCTCGGGCGGCATCGATTAACCAACGCAAAGCCAGAGTAACCGCTCGATCAGACTTAACCTCGATTGGCACCTGATAGTTGGCTCCACCAATTCGGCGAGCCTTCAGTTCTACCAGGGGAGAGACGTTTTTGATTGCCTCTTCATAGGCTTCGAGGGCCGGCTTTTTGGTTTTTGCGGCCACTTCATCCATAGCGTCATAAACCAGCCGTTGGGCAATAGACTTCTTGCCGTTCCACATCACCATCTGGATGGTGCGGCTGACGAGCATGCTGTTATGCCGGGTGTCCGGCGTGCGGTTTTTATCGTAAACTTTTTTTCTTCGAGGCATAAATATTAATTAATTATCAATTATCAAAATTCAATTATCAATCAAGGTTCAATATTCAATGGTCAAAATATATTAATTGATTTTTGGTCTTTGATTGCTAATTGATCATTGAACTTTGAATTTTTACTTAGTTTTCTTGGTGCCGTATTTGCTGCGGCTTTGTTTGCGATCAGCCACCCCACCGGTGTCGAGGACGCCGCGGACGATATGGTAACGCACGCCGGGCAAGTCTTTAACTCGACCGCCGCGCAACATGACCAGGGAGTGTTCCTGCAAATTGTGGCCCTCGCCAGGGATATAGGCGGTGACTTCGGTGCCGTTAGTGAGACGAACACGAGCCACTTTGCGCAAGGCTGAGTTCGGTTTTTTCGGGGTCATGGTGTGTACTTTGATACAGACGCCGCGCTTAAAGGGCGAATTATATGATACGTGCCGGTTCTTCAACGAATTAAAACCCGTGCCGAGGGCGGGCGATTTACTCTTCTTTTTCTTGCTTTTGCGGGCGCTTTTACGTTTGATCAGTTGATTAATAGTTGGCATACGGTAATTTATTGATTTATTTTAAGATAATATGAAAGCATGCTTTAATCAAGCCCGTTTGGGCGCTTTTAAGCATGTCTAAATGAGTTTGGGTTGGTAAAAAAACCGAAAAAAGAAAGCATTAAAGTTAAGTAATAATGCTCTATTAGATTAGCACAATACAGTTTAAAAATCAAAATCACAGTCTTAAAGCCCACCAACCAACTACCAAGGTATCAGGACGATAATCACAAGACAAAACCGCTACTGATTGGTAGCGGTTTCATTTTTTGTTTTTAGACAAGTCCTCGATATATTCGACAATTTCATAGTAGATTAATCGAGGAAACATGACGATGATGAAGATGATTGATATCAGATTGTAAGCGATTGAGCACCAGACTTCATCAAACCTGGTCAGCTCAATTTTGGTAAACAATTTTTTGGGTTCTATTTTGGGTTCAGGGGGTATGGGCAATTGTATCACCTCTTTAGTAAAAATTATTAGCGAACGGCAATTTTCAATTTAGTAAATAACCCGGGAAAATCTTGGCCGTCAAACTCAATTATGTGAGAGGCTTCGGGTTTGGTCGGGGGTTGAAAATTCTTTAACTGGTCGTGCTGGAGCTGCTCCCAGGCCGGCTCCTCCCCATTCTGAATATTGCGTTGGTCGGCCAGCTTCACCCGGAATTTGAGTTCGTTGGGCGTGGGGTTCTGATAGATAATTATGGTACTAGTTTTTAAAGGAAACTTGTTCACCAGACCCAATATCAACTGGCGCTTCTTGCGAGTGATATTACTGGCATCAAAGATAATCCGGCGGTGCCAGATGAGGTAATGTAGCAGCAGTGGGGCCTGAATGGCCTTGGTAACTAGATTTCTAATTTGGTAGCGCGGTCCATCAACCGTGTTGTTGTCCCGGAAGATGAAACCCAGGCGACAGTTTAAAAAATCGTGAATGGTACGGGTATCAATGACCTGAAAATAATAGTCGGGCATAACTTCCCGAATTTTCTCCACCGTGTAGGATTTACCCGAGTGGGTGACTCCGCACATTAAAATAAACTTGCGGTTTAATGGAACCATGATGGTCACATCCTTTGCTTTGCTTTGATTTGGTTGGGATTTTAATTTACGAATCGATTGGATTGTATATAAATTGGGCCGGTTTGGCAATTAGTTCAAATCATCAAACTTCTCCCAGATGTCGGAGTTCATGATGTCTTGCCGGGTGCCTTTACGGGCGAGTTTGCGTAACCGATTGCGCATTTTATTGTGAGCGGTTTGCAGCTTCTTAAAGTCGCCGTCGCTTAAATCAATATGGTGTTTGTTTTCCGAGACCATGGTTTTGAGGTGGTTTAAGAATTTGTAGATGCGACTGAGGGTGAGTTTCTGGTCGGTGGTTAGATCAGGACTGGTATTGAGGAATTTGTAGGGGTATTG
>Ga0180430_10001218_pt1 | contig 25818 bp, 25 predicted proteins | sample SS_ome_9_FD_132999 | JGI IMG/M metagenome (GOLD analysis project Ga0180430, IMG submission 132999) | Hypersaline lake sediment archaeal communities from the Salton Sea, California, USA - SS_1_S_2 metaG | ecosystem: Environmental > Aquatic > Non-marine Saline and Alkaline > Hypersaline >... | reverse complement strand
CCCGAGGAATTGGTTCATTATGGACGTTGCGAAGCCGCAGAAATCCGCTAGGTCTTGGATGGTTTTACTCGCGCAACTGCGTGCCTTCATTCGATTGACGGTCAATGAGTTCCGCCATCACGAAGGGCCGCAGAATGCGGCAGCACTGACCTTTAACACGCTGTTGTCACTGGTGCCATTGATGGCGGTGTCGCTGGCTGTTTTCTACGCCTTTCCGGTCGCAGACCGGGTACAGGAAACCATCCAGAATTTCTTGTTTGAGAACTTTGTGCCCACCTCCGGCGAGGTGCTGCAGGAGCACCTGCAGGCATTCAGTGACAAGGCCTCTCAACTCAGTGGAACAGGCTTCGCCTTTCTGATCCTGGTAGCACTGCTGATGATGGGCACCATCGACCGCGCGCTCAATACGATCTGGGAGGTGCGCCGGAAACGTCGTCCTCTGAACCAGTTCCTGACCTATTGGGCGGTGCTAACCCTGGGCCCCGTGCTGATCGGCGTCAGTGTTCTGGCAACGTCCTATCTGATTTCTCTGCCGTTTCTCTCCGAGGCCGCTGCCAGCGGGTTGGGGCGACGCCTGCTCGGGTTGACCCCGGTGGTGGCTTCCATGCTGGCGTTCAGCCTGATGTATGCGGTCATTCCGAATGTTCGGGTTCGCCTGGTGCATGCACTGGTCGGTGGCCTCGTGGCAGCGGTGTTGTTTGAAGCCGCAAAACGCGGGTTTGGTTACTACGTCACGACGTTCCCGACTTACGAGGCGATCTACGGAGCGATGGCCACCATTCCGATCTTTCTGGTGTGGATCTACCTGTCATGGATGGTTGTTCTGCTTGGCGCGGAGGTGGCGCACTGCCTGCGTATCTTCCATTGGCGGGCGGAGAACCCGCGTGGGCAACCGATGGGGCTTACCGATACCTTGCGGGTCTTGCTGTTGCTTGATGAGGCAGCGGCCCAGGGAAAAGCGCTCTCAGAGCAGGCGCTGGCGAGTACTCAGGCGAGTTGGCGCGAGGACCACATCGAGTTGTTGCTGGCAAGGATGCTAGAGCTGCACTGGGTGCATCGGACGAGCGAGGGCAAATGGTCACTGGCTCGTAGGCTGGCCGATCTGAGTATCCACGAGGTGATGCTACGTGGTGGATTTTCCCTGCCGTCTGGGGACGCGTCATCCTGGCCACTTCCTGACGATCTGGTGGAGCTTCTGCTCAAGGCCAACGAGCAGGTGGCAGGGACTTTGGAGGCCCCGTTGGCGCAGTTCCGGCTCAGTCGCGCTTCGACGTCAGCCCTGCCGTTTGGAGAAAACGCACTCAGGCAAGAGTGACCCGGATCACGTCAGTGCTGCCAGTTTCGAGCAGTTCCTCCAACATGACAGTGAAATCCTGTTCGGGGTTTTTGAGGGTCTGTTGACCGGGGCCGGTATAGGTTCCGGCCGAGGCGATTACTTCGAACAGATGGGTTGCCCGATTGATGTGCAGCAACGCCGGCTTTTGGTCCAGGCCGAATGTCACCGGAATGACCTCGCCTTGCAGCTTCTCGAGGCCGATCTCGGTGCCCTGGTCATCGAATTTCAGACGGCGCTTTACGCGTCCGACAATAAGTTTCCCTTTGGTACCTGCGCCAGGTTGGTCGGCCTCCAGCAGGACCCAAGCGCCAACCGGCGGTGCCAAGTTGTCCGATGACAACATAAACCCGACGCCGTTGAGCGAATAATCCAGTTGTCGACAGGGAGTACCGGACTTCGCTGACTGGGATGAGGTGCCATCATCCAGAATGATGCCCGTGCTCGATGCCGCACGTCTGGCAGAAGCTTGGAGACTCCCATCCTGGTTGTCGGTTAGCCGCTTGTGGATTTGTTCCAGTCCGTGAACAAAATGACAACCGGCCTCGTGTTTGTGCCGTGGATGGCGTCGCGCTTCTTTCCCTTTGGGTTTTAACGCGAGGTCACGCAGGCTGCCGATCAGCCATTGCGCGATGTGAGAGTCGTCACCAGGGATACCCTGACGATCGAACTGTAGGAGGAACTCATCCAGTTGCAGGGATTGTTCGCTTGCTTGCTGCTGAGACTGGAGGCGTGCGTAACGCAGTGGCGGCAAGCGCCCACTCATGTCTACGGGGATCCGATAATTAGCCTCGCCGCGGGTATTGATCCGCAGGTATTCGGCGCACTTTCCAAGACCCTTGATCAGTTTCGCGACCTGCGTTGCCGTGAGTCGGTAAGGATCGCAAAGCAACATGATCAGGGTACTGAAAAAAACACCATGGCTGGTTCTGGCATCCTCCGGCAAATTGAGCTTTCCAGTATGGTGTCGGCCGTTTAGATCATAAAATTCGCCGATCGCATAAACCTGCAGAACCTGCCGCCAGATGGACGGGCGAACCAGGTTGTACTGCAGGAGATCCCACTGCAGCAGGCGGCACAATGGCAGCATGGCGTGGTACACGTGATCGGCTTCCGGGGGACTGCCCGAGTCCAGTCGCTCGTTGATCAGGCGCATGTATCCACAGGCGACCTCGAGCATCAGCTGGGAGACAATCACGCGCAGCGGCTCTGGCGTCGTGAGACTGTGGCCGGCGCCGACCAGGCCCTTCCAAACCGAGCCCTGAAGGTCTTGCAGGGCAGGGTGATAAAGGCCCAAGAGTGCGGCGGCGTTGGATCCGATCCTGGGGTCACGGACTAGCAGCTTCAGTTGGCGATGCAATTGCTCTGCTTGTTGCAATGTGTCTGTTACCGGCAGGGTCGCCAGCCAGTTCCTCAATTCACGTGGCTTGACGATGGTCTCAGGATGCCTGGCGATCGAGGTTGGGGGGACCACCAGCGGGGGCGTGGCATTGTTGTTCAGTCCTTCCGAGGACATGCCAGTTTCCTTTCAATGTCGCCCATTGACGCAGTATAGTCAGCCACTTGTTGAGGACTCTTGTTTCGGAGGGGAATGAAACCCCCGCTTCAGGCGTCTAAGCCTGGATAACAATACCATTTTTAAAAGGTCATTATGCGTTACCTGCGATACACGATTCTAGGCCTGTGTGCGGTTCTTCTCGCCGCACAGCAGCCGCAGGCTGCTGAAGGGGTGGATTTTGCCCTGCCGGATATGGATGGCAAACGACACCAATTGTCCGACTATCGCGGTAAATGGGTGTTGGTGAATTACTGGGCAACCTGGTGCCCACCATGTCGCAAAGAACTGCCGGAGCTGGAAGTCTTTCACAACGGTTCGGAGGGGCGCGCAGTCGTCCTCGGGGTCAACACGGAGGACATCGAGCTCGGTCCTTTGCGTGAATTCGTGGAAGAACAGTTCCTGTCGTTCCCCATTTTGCTTGCCGGGCCAATGCCAGAGCGTGACAAGCGGGTCGGCCCAATTCCCGGTCTGCCGACTTCCTACCTGGTCTCACCCCGGGGTGAGGTCGTAGCGCGCCAGACCGGACCGGTAACGGCTGAGGCGATACGCAGGTTTATCGAGTCCTACGAAAACGAGAAGTCCGGTTGATGCCAGACGGGGGTAAGACGATGAAGAGGTTTTTTCTTTGGTTTAGCGTGCTTCTGCTGAGTTTCGGCGATGTATTTGCTGCAGAAAATACTACGCGGGACCCCCAACAGTATTTCTTCAACGAATCTTTTTGGGATCTGCCTGAAGAACTGGAAACCGCGCGTTCAGAAGGGAAGCAAGGCATTCTGATCATGTTCGAGATGGATGAATGTCCCTTCTGCCACCGCATGAAAAACACGATCCTGAATCAATCCGACGTCCAGGATTTCTTCAGCGAACGCTTCCAGATTCTCTCGATCGATATCGAGGGCGATGTGGAGATGGTGAATTTCCGTGGCGAGAACACGATCATGAAGGACTTTGCGTTCAAGGAATACCGCGTGCGGGCTACACCAGTGTTTGCGTTTTTTGACCTTGACGGCAAGTACATCAAGCGTGCCCGATTCACAGGAGCTGCCAGCAGCAAGGAGGAGTTCCTGTTGCTGGGCAAATACGTCGCCGATAAAGCCTATGAGACGGAGTCGTTCACGCGGTACAAGCGCGCAAATTCACAAGCCCGGTAAATCGTCACTACGCTTATGATCCATCTCGTTGTTCTGCTTTGCGTGCTCGGGGCAGGCAGTGCTCTGGCCGAACAAGCGCAAGCGATTTCCACTGAACCGCTTCCGGAACCGATGACGCTTTCTGAAGCGCTGCGTCTGAGTCGAGCGGATGTGCCGGGGTTACTTCGAGCCGAGGCCGGACGCGAGGCTGCCGAGGCAGAAAGACTTTCTGCGGACGCGTTGACGGGCGTTCGCCTGACTGCCAGTGCCAGTGCCCGGGTGGTCGATCCCTCCTACAAATCGGACGATGATGATCCCAATGACAGTCGGGCCATCCTGTCGCTGCGCAAGCGCCTGTACGATTTTGGATACAGCGATTCACTGCAGGATTCCGCGGAGCATGTCGTTGAGGCGGGGCAGTGGCACTACCAGTTGGCGCGGCAACAGGCGCACCTGGCGGTCATGCGCGCTTTTTTCGATGTGCTGTTGGCGGATCTGGAATATGCGCGCGACAACGAGGCCATGTCGATTGCCTTCATCGCGGCAGATCGTGCACGCGATCGTAACGAATTGGGCCAGATGTCCGACGTGGAGATGCTGCAGGCGGAGGCTGACTACCAACAGGTCCGGCGAAGCCAGCACGCCAGTTCCAGCCGCCAGCTGTTGAGCAGGTCTCAATTGGCGTTGGCGATGGGAAGGCCGGGCGAACTGGTTTCAGACCTGATTACCCCGACGATCGGGCTTCCAGAGAGCGACCCCGATGACTTCCATGTCTTCTGGCAACAGGTCCTAGAGGGCCATCCGGAGCTGCGTGCGTTGCGTGCAGCGAAGCAGTCGGCCAGGCAGAAACTGGCCGCTGCTCGCGCTGCCCACGGCCCCGTGCTGAGTGCGGAGCTGGACGCCTCCGTGTACAACCGAAACACTTCTTCCACGCACCCCCTGGCGGCAGGGCTGGTACTGGAGATGCCGTTGCTTGACGGCGGCCATCGCGACGCCGGAATTGCGCGTGCTCAGGCTGGGCTTGGAGAGGCCGATGCGGCATTGCGCGAGGCACAGTTACGCCTGAACCAGGAGGCGCGCGAGTTGTGGGCGGCGCGTCGTATTTTGCGCGCCGATATTCAGGCCTTCCAGGCAATGCAGGATTACCGTGATCTGTACCTGGACCGCAGTCGTGCCTTGTATGAGCTCGAGGTAAAGGCCGATCTGGGCGATGCGATGACACAGATTTCCGAGGTGCGACTGAAACTGTCGGGAGCCCTGTTCGAGTGGGCGATGAACGAAGCCCGAATCAAGGCCATGACCGGCCAACTGCTGGAGAAAACGCAATGAATTGGTCGAGGCAGAAGACCTGGCTGGTTGGAATGGCCTGCCTTTTCAGTGGGGCAATGCACGCAGGCGAATTGCCCGGCACCTTGGCATGGGGCGAACGCCTGAGTATGGGCATGCTGGTGTCGGGGCTGGTATCCGAGGTGCCGGTACGGCCCGGGCAACGGGTCAAAAAGGGCGACCTGCTGGTCGGCCTGGATGCCCGTGGTTTTCGTGCCGAGCTGAACGGTGTGCGCGCGGAATCCTCCAGGGCGCAGGCACTGCTGGAAGAAGCCCAGCGTGAAGATGAACGCGCCGCAGAGCTGTATGATCGCACCCTGCTTTCTGAACATGAGCGCACCGTGGCGACGATCGGCCTGCGCGAGGCGCAGGCAGCTGCTGCCCGTGCCCGTGCCAACGTGGTTGATGCACGTCTCGATGTTGAGCGCAGTCGTTTGTTAGCGCCGTTCGATGGGCTGGTTTTGGCGGTGCATGCGGCACCGGGTCAGCCGGTGATCAGCACATTCGAGACGACTCCGTTGGTTGAACTGGCCGGTGACTCACGCATGGTTCTGCTGGCCAGCGCAGACATGGGGACGGCACGTGCAGTCGCTGCTGCCGAAACGGTCATAGACGTCGCTGGGCGTCAAATCAGGGCAGACTCGGTGGAGATCGGTTTCGAGCCTGTTGGCAGTGAGCAGGCCCGTCCGCGCTACGCACTCAAGGTGTATTTCACCCGGCCGGATGACCTGGAATTGCGAGCCGGGGAACCGGCGCGACTGATCTGGTAATCGCTACTTGTAGCCGCCGGAAGCGAGATTGAGGCCCTCGGGTATTTGCGACGCCCGCAGGACCTGGGTATGGATGGTGCCATCCGGCGTCAAGGCGAGGAGGCGGAAACCGGGCGGCAGATCATCAACGGCAAAGTCGTCACTGTTTCTGGAGAACTGCACGCAGGTCGATGGAGATGCCATCAGGCGCACGTGATTGTGCAGACCGTCGTAGCGCTGGTGCACATGCCCCCAGAGAACGCCACGGATCGCCGGGGCCTGCTCGATGATCGCCATGAAGTCCTCTGGGTTGTCCAGTCCCATGGAGTCTATCCAGTGACTGCCGACCGGCACGGGCTGATGGTGCAGGCAGACGAGGGTTGGGCGTTCCTGTTCCTGCAGGGCTTCACGCAGGCACTGCAGTTCACTGTCGCGAAGGTGGCCTCCCACCTCTCCCGGTATTACAGAGTCGAGCATCACGAAACGCCAGGCACCTATGTCTCTGACCTGCGACGTGGAGACATTGCCTGAGGCGAGGTATTGCCGCATCAGTGGCGGGTCATCGTGGTTTCCCGGCAGGCACAGTACCGGGCGTTCGAAATGGTTCAGCAGTTTCGCCAATTCCTGGTAGCCGGTGGGGCTGGCGTCGTGCACAAGGTCACCCGTGGCAAGTATCAGGTCGGGCTCCCAGGCAGCGTCTTTGAACGCATCTATTACGGCGTGAAAACTGTCAAGTGTGTTCACGCCAAGCAACCTCGCTTCCGGTTCAGCGTACAAATGCGTGTCTGTTATCTGCAGTACACGCAGGGTCTCCTCTGGTAGCTGCAGGTGACGGATATCCTGTTCGTCACCATCGGGCGCGCGGTTCATGATGCTAACGGGCAATCCCGTTTCCACTCTCCTGGTTGGTTATCCAAGGTATAGTAGCCGATAGCTGAGCGGCGACAAACTGAAGCCGTGGTGATTTTGTGAGCTTGTTCCGGCGCTTATGACACTCAATGAACTCAAATACATCGTTGCCGTCGCACGGGAAAGGCATTTCGGGCGTGCCGCTGAGGCCTGCTTTATCAGCCAGCCGACCCTGAGCGTCGCGGTCAAAAAACTTGAAGAGGAGCTTGGTGTCAGCTTGTTTGAGCGGCGCAAGGGTGAAGTCAGCGTGACCGCTATCGGCGAACAGGTCGTCAGCCAGGCCCAAAGGGTGTTGGAAGAGGCCGGCGTGATCAAGCAGATCGCCGAACAGGGACAGGACCAGCTCGCCTCGCCGTTGCGCCTTGGGGCAATCTACACCATCGGTCCTTATCTTCTCCCGCATCTCATCCCGGAACTGGCCGAACGGGCGCCGCAGATGCCGCTGGTGGTGGAGGAGAATTTCACCTCAGTATTGACTGAAAAGCTCAAACAGGGTGATCTGGATGTCATCGTGATTTCCTACCCTTTTGACGAGCCGGGCATCCGTACCATGCCTCTTTATAAAGAGCCCTTCGTCCTCTTATTGCCCAGTTCGCATCCCCTCAATCAAAGAACCACCGTGGACGTGGATGACCTCAACCACGAAGACGTGTTGTTGCTGGGTGCCGGACATTGCTTCCGGGATCAGGTGTTGGAGATGTGTCCGGAATGCGTGCACCGCAGCAGTGACGGAAGGGGTCGTCAGACGATGGAGGGCAGTTCCCTGGAGACTATCCGCTACATGGTGGCCGGTGGTCTTGGGGTAACGGTTTTGCCTTGTACCGCCGCCGGTGCGGAACGGTTTTCCGAGCGCCTGCTGGAAGTGCGGCGTTTTACCGGTGAAACACCCAGCCGGGTTGTTGCGTTGGCGTGGCGGAAGAGTTTTCCGCGTCCCGAGGCAATCAATGTGATCCGCGAGGCGGTGCTGGGTGGTCTGCTCAGTTGTGTCAAGCCGTTGCAATAAATTTTAGTAAATAAGAATTGTTATCGATTAGTTTCTGGCTATAGTTTCAGTCTATGGAGGGTATTGCCAGAAACAATTTCACCCCAGATTTTTGTCTGCCTATATTTACGCTCGCTAGCCGCCGGTCTGCACCGGCATTCTTATAACCCTCGGAGGAAATTCCATGTCTTTGAAAGGATCCAAGACCGAACAACACCTGAAAGACGCTTTTGCAGGCGAATCCCAGGCCAACCGTCGTTACCTGTACTTCGCTGCCAAGGCTGACGTTGAAGGCTACAATGATGTAGCTGCCGTGTTCCGCTCCACCGCTGAAGGTGAAACCGGTCACGCCCACGGTCACCTGGAATACCTGGAGCAGTGCGGCGACCCGGCTACCGGCCTGCCGTTTGGTGGCACCGCTGACAACCTGAAGACCGCGATCGCCGGCGAGACCCATGAGTACACCGACATGTACCCGGGCATGGCCAAAGACGCACGTGAAGAAGGTCACGATGAAATTGCCGATTGGTTCGAGACCCTGGCCAAGGCCGAGCGTTCTCACGCCAACCGTTTCCAGAAGGCCCTGGACGCCCTGGACGACTAAGACCTTGAAGGTCTTGAAAAAGGGGCCGCAAGGCCCCTTTTTTCCTCAGAAGAATTTCTAAAGGAGACTCACGAAAATGGCCGGAGCACGAGAAGGTAGTCTGGAAGCACCCACCCGTCACCCTATCGACTGGAAGAACCCGGATTACTATGACGAGGACAAGCTGTTTTCCGAACTCGAGCGGGTCTTCGACATCTGTCACGGATGCCGGCGCTGCGTCAGCCTGTGTCAGTCCTTTCCGGTGCTGTTCGACCTGGTCGATGAATCCGACACGATGGAGGTGGACGGCGTAGCGAAAGAGGACTACTGGAAGGTCGTAGACCAGTGCTACCTGTGTGATCTGTGTTTCCTGACCAAGTGCCCGTATGTGCCACCACACGAATGGGACCTTGATTTCCCCCACCTGATGCTGCAGGCAAAGGCGGTCAAGTACAAAAAAGAGGGTGCCTCATTCCGTGACAAGACGCTGACAAACACGGATATGCTCGGCAAGTTTGCCGGTATACCGATCGTTGCAGGCGTGGTCAACGCGATGAACAACAACAGCGCCTTCCGCGGCGTGCTGGAGAGCAGTTTTGGTGTGCATAAAGACGCGATACTGCCCAAGTTCCATAGCAAGTCCCTGCGGAGCCGCGTAAGCCCCGAAGGTGGTGCGGGTGCCGAGCAGGCCGGCCCGACCACCGGCAAGGTGGCACTGTTCGCCACCTGCTACGGCAACAAGAACGATCCGCAAACTGGCGAAGACCTGGTCGCCGTGCTGCGTCACAACAAAATCCCGGTCACCCTGGCCGACAAGGAGAAGTGTTGCGGCATGCCCAAGCTGGAATTGGGTGACCTGGAAGCGGTGGCCAAGGCCAAGGAAGTGAATATCCCCGCACTGGCCAGGCTCGTCGACGAAGGCTGGGACATCATTGCCCCTGTGCCGTCCTGCGTGCTGATGTTCAAACAGGAACTGCCTCTGATGTTCCCTGACGACCCGGACGTGGCCAAGGTTCGCGATGCCATGTATGACCCGTTCGAGTACCTGATGCTCCGTCACAAGTACGGCAAGCTGAACACTGAGTTCAAGGGCGAGCTGGGCAAGGTGGCCTACCACGCCGCCTGTCACCAGCGCGTACAGAGGATCGGTCCGAAAACGCGCGAGTTCCTGGAGCTGATCCCGGGTACCGAGATAGAAACCATCGAGCGTTGTTCGGGTCACGATGGTACCTATGCGGTTAAAAAGGAGTTCCACGAACTGTCGATGAAGATCGCGCGCCCGGTGGTCAACAAGGTCAAGCAGGGTAGCCCCGCACACTACAGCAGTGACTGTGCAATGGCCGGCCACCAGATAGCCAATGGCCTGAGTGACGGCAGCGAGCCGGAGCACCCGATAACGCTGGCACGTATCGCCTACGGTATCTGATCAAACAAGACGAACAGCAGGAGAAGTCCGATGGGTAAACTGTCCCGCGATGATTTGTACAGCCTGGAAAAGTACGCCGAAGTGCGTCCCGAATATCGCTCACGGGTGATGGCGCACAAAAAGAACCGGCGTCTGCCGATCGGTCCCAACGCGAACCTGTATTTCGAGGACGCGCTGACCATGCAGTACCAGATCCAGGAGATGTTGCGCATCGAGAAGATCTTTGAGGCCGCGGGTATCCAGGAGGAGTTGGATGCCTACAACCCGTTGATTCCGGACGGCTCCAACTGGAAGGCAACCTTCATGATGGAATACTCCGACCCTGAGGAGCGTAAGGTCCAGCTGAGCAAGTTGATAGGTGTCGAGAAGCAGGTCTGGGTGCAGGTGGCGGATTTCGCACGCGTTTCCCCGGTCGCCAACGAGGACCTGGATCGCGAGACCGAGGAAAAGACCTCTTCGGTACATTTCATGCGCTTTGAACTGACGCCGGAGATGGTGGCGGCAGTGAAGGGTGGCGCATCGGTGAGCATGGGTATCGACCACCCGAACTACATGCATTCGGTGGAACCGATCCCCCAGAACGTACGTGACTCGCTGGCGGAAGATCTCGCCTGATAGCGAACTGCCAAGGCAATAAAAAAGCGGGCCCAGCCCGCTTTTTTATTGCTCAATCGTTGCCACTGATGATGATCTTGGTAAAACCCAAGGCTTCATACTGGCGGATCTGGGCGGGGCCGCTGGGCGAGACATCGACATAACCCGGGAAGTCTTCCGGGGTCACCCCATACCATCCCGCGTGAGTCCCACAAACATGCACGGGTACTGAGTCGTCGACCAGAGACTTTACCTCGGTGTGTATCGGCGCGTATTCGTGTCGGTATTTGTGCTGCAGGGCAAACTGTTCACCACCGTGACTGACGATGGCCAGGTCGATATCGGGGAAGCGGTCGCGAAGGCGTTCGATGATTTCGTTCAGCCGGGGTAACAGCGTTGCCAGGGCCTCTTCATCGCCTTCCACGATCTCGAACACGATGCCGTCCGGCGGAGTGTCTGCGGCAAGCAGTTCCTCGACTTGCGGATTGGCAAAAACCGGCAGTGCAACAAGCAGCGCCAGCAGCCAAACCGTCGCCCTAGAAACCTTCAGTCGAGGTGAACAGGCCGACGCGCAAGTCACTTGCCGTGTAAATCTCACGACCATCCACTTCCATCCTTCCATCGGCAATACCCAGAACCAGCTTGCGCGTGATCACGCGCTTGATATCCAGATAGTAGGTGACTTTCTTGGCGGTGGGCAGGACCTGGCCGGTGAATTTGACCTCGCCAACGCCCAGCGCTCGTCCATGCCCGGGGTTACCCAACCAGGCCAGGTAGAAGCCGACGCACTGCCACATGGCATCCAGACCCAGGCAGCCAGGCATCACCGGGTCGCCGGGGAAATGGCAGTCGAAAAACCAGAGGTCCGGGGTGATATCGAGTTCGGCCTTGATCTGGCCTTTGCCATGTTTGCCGCCCTCGTCCGAGATCAGGTTGATGCGATCCATCATCAGCATATTGGGCACTGGCAGCTGCGCATTACCCGGGCCAAACATCTCGCCGTGGCCGCATTTCAGGAGGTCGTCGCGCTCGAAGCTGTCTTGTCTGCTCATTGAAGTCTGCCGATGGCTTTATTAAAGCGCGCGAGTGTCCCTGTTGGCCGGCCCTTTGTCAAATCAGCTTCAAGCTATGCAATTGCTTGTCGCTAAAGGGTTAATACGTGTTTTCGGTGGCGGTAGGAATGGTATGAGCCGAGGTGTTTCACAATTGGGAGGCGGCCCGTCATGCGGCCGTGAACCGGGAAAGAGCTGCGCCTTGCCGGGCGGTCCTCAGGGGAAGGCTGTGTTTTCTCGGGGCGGCTGAGGTATTGATGGGGAAACAGGCAAACCTTAGTGAAAGGACCGTGTTGGAATCGCTTGATTGTGAAGGGACGCCAGCTGACCTGCAGGGCAGTGTCGATGTTGCCGACGAGCGCCTGGCTGGATCCATGGAAAGTCGGCCCGATACTGATATTGAAATCCCTGTTGCCGGGGTCTTCCGATTCAAGACCCTGGAGGCAGCCCGTTACCTGGCACTGATGCTCGCAAATGCCTGTCCGGAACCCGGCAAAGTTGTGCTTGGTTTGACTGAACTCATGATCAACGCGGTCGAGCACGGTAATCTCGAAATCAGTTATGAAGAGAAGACACGACTGTTTGAGATGGATTGCTGGGACAGCGAGGTCAGGCGCCGCCTGTCAGAGACCCCCTACGCAGATCGCCAGGTGCGGGTTGAGTTCGAGCGACTGCGCGATCGCATCCAGGTAACGATCACTGACGAGGGTCGGGGGTTCGACTGGCGCCAGTACCTGGACATCGACCCGGCACGTTTAAATCATCAGCACGGCAGGGGAATCGCCATGTCACGCCTGATCAGCTTCGACGATGTGGAATACCACGGGCCGGGGAACCAGGTGTCAGTCGGCATCTTGCTGGACGAAGCCGACTGAATTGTCCCGGATCATGCGATCTGGGCAGAAATCTTGCCTTTAAGGGTGTCCACGAACCCGTCGATCGGCAGCATCTGGTTCTCGTCGTCACCACGTCCACGGTATTCGATTTCGCCAGCATCCAGACCACGTTCTCCGATGACCACGCGGTGCGGGATACCGATCAGTTCACAGTCAGCAAACATGACGCCCGGGCGTGCATCGCGGTCATCGAACAGGACTTCAATCCCGGCGGCCTGCAGGCCGCGGTACATCTGCTCCGCGGCTTGGCGTACCCGTTCAGATTTTTTCATCTGCATTGGAATCAACGCGACCTGGAATGGCGCGATGGCGGTCGGCCAGATGATGCCCTTGTCGTCATGGTGTTGTTCGATGGCAGCGCCAACCACGCGGGAAACGCCGATGCCATAGCAACCCATGGTGGTAGTCAGGCTCTTGCCATTCTCATCCAGTACGTTGGCGCCGAGTTTTTCACTGTAGGTCTTGCCCAGCTGGAAGATATGTCCGACTTCGATGCCGCGTGCGATGGTCAAGTTGCCTTTGCCGTCGGGACTGGGGTCGCCTTCGACCACGTTGCGGATATCGGCCACCTGCGGGAGTTCACAATCGCGGCCCCAGTTGATGCCGAAGTAATGCTTGCCGTCTTCATTGGCACCTGCTGAGAAGTCGCTCGCCGCCGCCGCAGCACGATCGACAACGATGGGCATCTCCAGGCCGACCGGGCCAAGCGAGCCAGGGCCGGCACCGACAGCGGCGCGAATTTCGTCCTCGGTCGCCATGGTCAGTGGCTCCGCGACCTGTGCCAGTTTCTCTGCCTTGATCTCGTTGAGTTCATGATCACCACGCACAAGCAGTGCGATCAGTTCGGCGTCGGCATCCTCTGCCGCATGCACGATCAGGGTCTTGACGGTCTTTTCGATGGGCTGGTCGAATTGTTCGACCAGTTCGGCAATGGTCCTGGCATTCGGCGTGTCGACCTTTTCCATCTCCCGGGTTGGGGCGTCCGCCTGTTCGGCAGGGGCACCGCTTCGGCCAGTTCCACGTTCGCTGCGTAGTCGCTTTCCGTGGAGAATGCGATCGCATCCTCACCGGCATCGGCCAGGACATGGAATTCGTGCGAGGCATTGCCGCCGATTGAACCAGTGTCCGCCGCAACGGGACGGTAGTCCAGTCCACAGCGCTCGAATATACGGCAATAGGCGGCATGCATTGTCTCGTATGTCTGCTGCAGGGATTCCTGGTCCAGGTGGAAAGAGTAGGCGTCCTTCATGAGGAATTCGCGCGCACGCATGACCCCGAAACGCGGCCGCCTTTCGTCGCGGAACTTGGTCTGGATCTGGTAGAAGTTGATCGGTAGCTGACGGTAGCTGCGCAGCTCGTTGCGCGCCAGGTCGGTGATGATTTCCTCGTGGGTGGGGCCGAAACAGAAGTCGCGACCATGTCTGTCCTGCAGGCGCAGCAGTTCGGCCCCGTACTTCTGCCAACGGCCGGACTCCTCCCACAGTTCCGCCGGTTGCACTGCCGGCATCAGCACCTCGAGCGCCCCGGCACGATCCATCTCCTCGCGAACGATGGTTTCCACCTTGCGCAGCACCCGCAGGCCCAGTGGTAACCAGGTGTAGAGGCCGGCAGCCAGTTTACGGATCAGGCCGGCCCGTAGCATCAGCTGGTGGCTGGGAATCTCGGCGTCATTGGGGACTTCTTTGAGGGTTTGGAGCGGAAATTGAGAGGTGCGCATGGTCGTCAGTTCGGCAAGAATCGGAAACCAAAGGATTCTAACAGCTGGCGCGCGCGATGGCGGGGGGAACTCAAGTTTGCACTCGCCGGGCCGCTGCTTTTTGCAATCAACGAAAAACCCCTTTCGATCATGCCCACCCCCGCTGTATCAGAAGCCATTCCCGCGATCCGCCGGGCGCCCTGGTGGTTGATGCTGCCGTGTCTGTGCGGGTTGGTTTTTGCGCAGGGCCTGGAATTCGGGCAGGCGTTGTTCCAGTGGATGGAAAGCAAATATGGCATTGCGGCGCGCGAACGAGCGGAAGACCTGCAGCAACTGATCACGCGATATTCCCAGGCGCAGGAGCAGGAGAAACTGGAGAAGGTCAATGACTTCTTCAATGCGGTCGACTATGCGAGCGACTGGGCCCAGTGGGACCACAAGGATTATTGGGCCACCCCCTTCGAAGTGTTGGGGGTCAACTCCGCTGATTGCGAGGATTACGCCTTGTCCAAGTTTTTCACATTGATCAGCATGGGGGTCCCGGAAGAAAAACTCCGGATCACCTACGTAAAGGCGGTTGAGCTCAATGAAGCACACATGGTGTTGGCTTATTACCCATCACCGGAAGTCGAGCCCCTGATACTGGACAATCTCAAAGGCAGCATCCGGCCGGCCGGCGATCGTGGTGACCTGGTACCGGTGTACAGCTTCAATGGCACAGCCCTTTGGGTGGCGGTCAACCGCCTGGAAGGTAAAAGGGTGGGAGGGGCTGACCGTTTGAGTCGTTGGAAGTCCTTTCAGAAAAAACTACAGGAACAGATGGGCGGTTAGCCCGGAGGTGGGTCATGACGTTATCGAGACAACTGGTATTGCTGGTCTCACTGCTGGTGCTGCTGCTGTTTATCGGCACCTTCATCATCAGTGCCTACAACACCCGCGATTACCTCGAGAACCAGTTGGCTTCGCATGCTCAGGATGCGGCTACCTCGCTTGGTTTATCGGCGACCAACCATATGGCCGAAGAAGACAAGGCCATCGTCAGCGCCATGGTGAATGCGATGATCCACCGTGGCGACTACCTGAATATCCGCCTTGAGAATATGCAGGGCGATGTATGGGTGGAGCGTCGCGCGGACAGTGCCGCTGGCGGCGTCCCCGACTGGTTCCGGGGGCTTTTCACCCTGCAACCACCGGAAGGCAAGGCGACCATGATGTCGGGCTGGCGCCAGGTAGGGAGCGTATACGTCATCAGTCACCCCGGGCTGGCCTACCGCAAGCTGTGGGATAACAGCAGGGAAACGCTGAGCTGGTTCGTGGTTGGTGCGCTGGTGGTTCTGTTGCTCGGACTGGTGTTGCTGCGTTTCCTGCTGCGTCCCCTGAGGCAGGTGGAATGGCAGGCTGAGGCCATCTGCAACCGCGATTTCCCAGTCGTGGAGGCGCGCCCGTTCACACTGGAGTTCCGCCGTGTTGTCGAGGCCATGAACCGATTGTCACGCAAGGTCAGTCAGATGCTGGTGGAATCGGAGCGGCTTGCGGGCCGTTTGCGTGAACAGGCCTACCAGGACCCGGTTACGGGATTGGCCAACCGGAGACAGTTCCTCGACGTGTTGACCGATCGGGTTGAAGACGTGGACGCCTTCTACCAGGGCGGTGTGTTGCTTCTGCAACTCAATGACTTCAAGCGCTATAACCAGGAATATGGTTACCAGGCGGGTGACGAGTTGTTGCGCCGCATCGGTGAGTTGCTGAAAGAAAGATCGGCCCATCTGCACAAGGTCACTCTGGCACACATGTCCGGTGCAGATTTCGCCCTGTTGATCGAGGATGCCGATGACGCAGCCGTCGCCGCTCTGGCGGAGCAATTGGCGGATGCCGTTTCAGCCTTGTTTGGTGAAATCGAGCTGCCTTCCGCCGACGTCGCGCATGTTGGTGGCGTCGTCTACCGCGGGCAGACGGTCAGCGAATTGCTCGCGGACGCCGACCTGGCCCTGCGCCGGGCGCAGCAGGATGCTGCCAATGCGTGGGCGCTACATATCCCCAATGAGGATTCTGCGGGCGGGGGACGTAGCGCAAGTGAATGGCGTGAGCTGATTGAAGAGGCCCTGCGGTCGAAGTCACTGAGGCTGCTGCGCCAGCCGGTGGTCAGCACCAACGACAGGTCCATCCTGCACCATGAGGTGTTTCTGCGACTGCTGAACCCTCAAGACGATCGAGAAGTGCTGCCGGCCGGTATCTTCATGCCGGTCGCCGAAAGCAGTGGCCTGGCCAGCGAGATCGACAAGGCCGTTCTCACCATGGTGATTGAGCAACTTGAATCGGCAGGGGATGGCGGGGCGGTTGCCGTCAACATGTCACCGAGCAGCCTGACCGATGACGCGACCTTCAACTGGGTCAGCGAATGCCTGCTTGCGCGTCCTGAAATTGCTTCAAGAATCATCCTGGAGTGGCCTGAGTACGGTGCAACCGCACACGTTCCGGAGCTGAAAGCCTGGATCGATAAACTCAGCCCCGTCGGCGTACGGTTTTCCCTAGACCATTTTGGCAAGGGGTTCGCCTCTTTCGCCTATCTCAAGGAATTGAAAGCCGACTTCCTGAAGATCGACGGCAGCTTCCTGCAATCGCTGGAATCTGAAACCAGCAACCAGTTTTTCCTGCAGGCGATTTCGAAGATTGCGCGTGGGCTGGAATTACAGGTCATTGCCGAGTCGGTGGAGACCGAGAGTGTCTGGCTGCAGTTGTCTGACCTGGGTGTCGATGGCGGCCGGGGTTACTGGTTGGGAAGACCGGAATAACGCTCGGGCGTCCTTGCTGGCTGACGGTTACGGCAATCAGCGGTTTTCTGCTCGCAAACCCCCGGGGGAGCCGTTTCCGGGAACGTTCAGGTACCGATAGGGTGGCGAGCAGGCATTCCGAACCTGGATTTGTTACGAAATATTACGATTTCCCGGTGAAACTCGCGCGGGCTCTTATTGCTAATCCATAAGTCACTGAAAAATAGCAAGAAAAAGCGACTTCGCATGCCCTTTTGAATTTTTTGTTTTTGTCACATTCTTTAAACAAACCCTCTACACAATACGCCCCACTTTGATTCAAAGTGACCTTGAAGCCGGATTGCTGTTTTTTGACCGGTTACATCAAAATCTCCGTGGGAGGCCATTGTGTTTAAGAAGACTATCGCCGTAGCAGCTCTGTCTGCCATGACCTTGTCTGGTGTCGCCAACGCTGCAACTGCACGTGACTACATCAGCATCGTCGGTTCCTCGACCGTTTACCCGTTTGCCACCGTGGTTGCCGAGCAGTTCGGTAAGACCACCAAGTTCAAGACGCCGAAAGTCGAATCCACCGGTTCCGGTGGCGGCTTGAAGTTGTTCTGCGCCGGCGTTGGCGTTGAGCATCCGGATATCACCAACGCCTCCCGCCGCATCAAGACGTCCGAGCAGGAGATGTGCGCCAAGAACGGCATCGACGAAATCGTTGAGATGAAGGTCGGTTACGACGGTATCGTCCTGGCCAATGCCAAGTCTGCTGCGAAGATGGAACTGACCCGCAAGGACATCTTCCTGGCCCTGGCCAAGCAGGTTCCGGGTGCGGATGGCAAGCTGATCGATAACCCGTATCAGACCTGGAAAGATGTCAACCCGGCACTGCCTGCCACCAAGATCGAAGTTCTGGGTCCGCCCCCGACCTCCGGTACCCGTGATGCCTTCGTTGAGCTGGCCATGGAAGGTGGTGCGAAGAAGTTCGCTGACCTGAAGGCCCTGCGTGGCGCGAAGGGCGACGACGTCAAGACGTACATGGCCAAGCTGGGTATCCCCGAGTCTGCCTACAACAAGAAAGGCAAGTCTGTCTTCAAGGCAGTTGCTCACGCGATCCGTGAGGACGGTGCCTTCATCGAAGCCGGTGAGAACGACAACCTGATCATCCAGAAGCTGGCAGCCAACCCGAAGGCCCTGGGTATTTTCGGTTTCTCCTTCCTCGACCAGAATGCTGACAAGGTTCAGGGTTCCATCGTCGATGGTTCCGAGCCGACCTTCGAAGCCATCTCTGCAGGAGACTACCCGGTATCCCGTTCCCTGTGGTTCTACGTGAAGAAAGCTCACGTGGGCAAGGTTCCGGGCATCGCCGAGTACCTGGCAGAGTTCTCCTCTGAGAAGGCCTGGGGCGACGAAGGCTACCTGACCGACAAGGGCCTGATTCCGATGCCGGAAGCCGAGCGTGGTCAATTCGCTTACAATGCGAAGGCCCTCGTTCCGATGGAAGCGCTGAAGTAATCAGCCTTTCAGCCTCAATCTGAGGTGCCTGGGAATGGCGGCCTGTTCAGGGCCGCCATTTCTCGTCTCTACCCTAGTGGTGAAAGCATGCAAGTTTCTGTAATCGTCATTGTGTTGTTGGCCCTCATGGCCGTCGGTTACCACTTCGGTCGCAAGAGAGCCCTTGGTAGCGTGGGTGGTGGTGCTGGTATTCGCCAGTTGCATTCTCTTCCCAGCTATTACGGCACGTACGTGGTGCTGTGGGGTGCCTTGCCCGCGTTGCTGGTGCTCTTTCTCTGGGGTGTGTTGCAGGATGGTGTGCTGATTGACATGGTGGTTGCAGGTCTCCCGGAGGAACTGCGCAACTTGCCTGAATCCCGACTGGGATTGATCATCAACGACATCCAGAATCTTGCCAGCGGCAATATCACCTCAGGTGAGCCTTCGCCTGAGATCACTGCCGCTGCTGAACGTCTGGCTTCGCTCCAGGCCAACAGTTCCCTGGCTAAGGGTGTCTTCGTTCTGTTGCTTGGGACCGTCGGCAGCTGGCTGGCCTGGCGTTCCATTGCGCCGAAGATGCGCGCGCGCAACCGCGTCGAATGGATCGTCATGAGCCTGCTGATCCTCAGCTCCATGGTGGCGATCCTGACTACCCTGGGTATCGTGCTCTCTGTACTTTTCGAATCGGTCCGATTCTTCAACCAGATCCCTGTGACCGATTTCCTTTTCGGCCTGGAATGGAGCCCGCAGACAGCGCTGCGTGCTGACCAAGTGGGGGCCACGGGTGCTTTTGGCGCCATTCCGCTGTTTGTGGGAACCCTTCTCATTTCACTCGTCGCCATGACGGTGGCGGTGCCCATTGGCCTGATGTCGGCCATCTACCTGTCTGAATATGCGGGCCCCAAGCTCCGCAGCATGGCCAAGCCGGTATTGGAAATCTTGGCAGGTATCCCAACCGTGGTTTACGGTTTTTTTGCCGCCCTCACGGTGGCTCCCGCAGTCCGAAACCTGGGGGAGTCGGTAGGGCTTGAGGTTGCTTCCGAAAGTGCCCTGGCTGCCGGCCTGGTCATGGGCATCATGATCATCCCCTTCGTCTCGTCCCTGTCCGACGACGTTATCAATGCGGTCCCCCAGGCCATGCGTGATGCGGCCTACGCGCTGGGGGCAACCCGTTCCGAGACGGTCAAGCAGGTGATCATCCCCGCGGCCTTGCCTGGCATCATGGGTGGCATCCTGCTGGCCGTGTCGCGTGCCATCGGTGAAACCATGATCGTGGTGATGGCTGCCGGCCTGAGTGCCAACTTGACGGCCAACCCGTTGGAGGCCGTGACTACCGTGACGGTGCAGATCGTCACCTTGCTGGTGGGCGACCAGGAGTTCGACAGTGCGAAGACGCTGGCTGCATTTGCCCTCGGTCTGATGCTGTTCGTCGTCACCCTGGCGCTTAACGTGGTCGCCCTGCACATCGTGCGCAAGTACCGCGAACAGTACGAATAACCTGGTGGAAGATCGAAATGGCTAACGAAGAAGTTCAGGCGCAAAAGGCGAGGGTGAACCAGCAGGTTCAGGCATCGCTCAAGAAGCGCTATGCAGCCGAAGCCCGGTTCAGGGCGATCGGCATGGGAGCGATCACGCTCGGTCTGTTGTTCGTCTCGATTTTGTTTATCGACATTGTGAGCAAGGGCTACAGTGCTTTCGTGCAGACGCATGTCCAGCTGGAGGTCTTTTTCGACCCGGCGGTTATCGACCCCAGCGGCGAACGTAATATGCAAGAGATCGCCCGGGCCGATTACCGCAAGCTGGTGCGAGCCCCGTTGCGAGCCGAATTCCCGGAGGTTACGAGCCGCCGTGACAAGCGCAGTCTTTACAACCTCCTCAGTAGCGGCGCCTCCTTCCAGCTGCAGAAGATGGTGATGGAGGACCCCGACCTGATCGGTAAGACCCAGACGGTCTGGGTGATCGCCGATGACGAGATCGACATGCTCATCAAGGGGCATGTCGACCGGGATGCGCCTTCCGCCGACCGTCGGATCTCTGACCAGATGATTGCCTGGGTGGATGCCTTGGACGCCAAGGGCCTGGTGGCGACCAAATTCAATACCCGTTTATTCACCAACGGTGATTCGCGTGAGCCTGAACTGGCGGGTATCGGCGGAGCCATCTCCGGCTCGTTCTTCACGTTGGTCGTTACTCTGATGCTGTCTTTCCCGATTGGTGTGGCCGCCGCCGTTTACCTCGAGGAGTTTGCGCCGCAGAACAAGCTGACCGACCTGATCGAGGTGAACATCAACAACCTCGCGGCAGTGCCTTCCATCGTGTTCGGTCTGTTGGGCCTGGCGATGTTCATCAATTTCTTCGGCCTGCCACGTTCGGCGCCGCTGGTGGGTGGCCTGGTGCTGACCCTGATGACGTTGCCGACCATCATCATCGCCAGTCGGGCGGCACTCAAGTCCGTGCCGCCTTCAATCCGCGAGGCCGCGCTGGGCGTGGGAGCGTCGAAAATGCAGACAGTTACCCACCACGTGCTGCCACTGGCGATGCCGGGTATGTTGACCGGTTCCATCATCGGCATGGCCCAGGCGCTGGGGGAATCGGCCCCGCTGCTGATGATCGGCATGGTTGCCTTCATCGTGGATATCCCGCAGGGACCGTTCGACCCGTCGACGGTGCTTCCGGTTCAGGTTTACCTCTGGGCCGACAGCCCTGAGAGGGCCTTCGTAGAACGTACGTCAGCCGCGATCATGATCCTTTTGGCGTTTTTGATTACCATGAACACCTTGGCGGTCGTCCTGCGCCGTCGCTTCGAACGTCGCTGGTAACAGCGGCGGATAGGGGACACACCTGATGAATACCAATGAGACTGCAGTTATGGATCCTGATTCAGTGGCAAACGGCGCAGTTCCGGAAGAAGCGGATCACAAGAAAGAGCTCGGTACCGATTTCGAGACGGTTGGGGCAGTGCGCGTATCCAATCCACGCATGACGACCTCCGGGGTCAACGTTTTTTATGGTGATAAGCACGCCATCAAGAACGTCAATCTGGATATCGCCGAGAACGAAGTCATTGCCATGATCGGTCCTTCCGGCTGCGGCAAGTCGACCTACTTGCGCTGCCTCAACCGCATGAACGACACCATCGATGCATGCCGCGTGACCGGTGAGATAAAGCTGGACGGCCAGGATATCTACGACAAGAAACTGGACGTGGTGCCGCTGCGGGCGCGTGTCGGCATGGTTTTCCAGAAGCCCAACCCCTTCCCTAAGTCGATCTACGACAACATCGCCTATGGGCCGCGAATCCATGGCCTGACGGCCAATCGTGCGGATTTGGACGAACTGGTTGAGACCAGCCTGCGAAAAGCCGGACTCTGGGACGAAGTCAAGGATTACCTTGATCAGCCTGGCACTGGTCTTTCCGGCGGCCAGCAACAGCGTCTGTGTATAGCCCGTACCATTGCGGTATCACCGGAGGTGATCCTGATGGACGAGCCCTGTTCTGCGCTTGACCCGATAGCCACGGCCAAGATTGAGGAACTGATCGACGAACTGCGTGAGAACTTCACCATTGCGATCGTGACGCACTCCATGCAGCAGGCCGCTCGGGTATCGCAGCGCACCGCATATTTCCACCTGGGCAACCTGGTTGAGGTAGGTGAAACCACCCAAATTTTCACCAATCCTGAGCATAAGCTGACCGAAGACTACATCACCGGGCGGTTCGGTTGATCCTGACTGCCAGTTAGCCTCCGGGTATGGCGGCAAACGATAAACCCCATACGTTTTCCCGTTTCGACGGGGATTTGGGGGAGTTTCGCCAGTTGGTGCTGGACATGGGCCAACTGGCGTGCGAGCAGACCCTGCTCGGAGCCCGGGCGGTGAATAATTGTGATACCGGCCTGGCTCACGAGGTTCGCAGCAATTTCCGCCATGTGCGTGATATCGACATGGATCTGCTCGAGTCCAACGTGCGCCTGCTGGCGATCCATCATCCGGTGGCCAGTGACCTGCGTTTCATGATGATGTTCTCGCGTACCGCGTATGACCTGGAACGGATCAATCGCGAAGCCCTGAAACTCGCTGACCTTGCCGAGCTACATGCGGAAAGCAAGACGACTCGACAGTACTGTGAACTCTTCGACGATGTGATGACCATGGGGGCTGCTGCGGGTGACCTGCTGGCCAGATCAATGAAGGCCGTGGCTGAGGGTAACATCGATGCGGGTATCGAGGTCATCAATGCGCAGGAGCATATCGAACGCATTTCCCAGGGGGCGCTTCGTCGCTTGGCGACCTACATCATGCAGGACCCCCGAACCATCCAGTGGGTGATCGATGCCACCAGTGCCCTCAAGGGGTTGGAGAGGATCGCGGATCATGCCGTGAGTATCGCCATGAACCTGATCTTTGCCTGTAGCGGCAAGGATATCCGGCACGCGAACGTACTCAACCTGAACGATGAATTTCTGAAATCCCCGACTTGCACCTGAAGGTGCTATAGCGCGCCGATATCGCGAAAATACGGCCACCAGAAGACCAGTATTCCTGCCACTGCCGCCAGGTCCAGCCACATGCGAGTGCGCGGGATGGCTTTTTCTTCCCCTTCCTTGTCGATCATGAACACGCGGTTCATCAGTGCGTCGAGCAGCAGTACGAAGAGGAAAATCACCGCCAGGGCGGGTGCCACGTAGGCAGTCAGCACCCCGATGCCCTGCGGCTCCATATCGGTGAACCATACCAAGGGGTAAAGCAGTATCGTGCAGATCAACAGTAGCAGGCGCATCGGAGCGATGCGTTGGATCAGGGAATGGCTGCTCATGGCTAGGGTGCTTCAGTGATTGAGTTTCGACCTGGGTGACGACACCATGCAGGGCTGTTAACCTTTCGCGCCGTCTTGTTGAGAGTGTGGATTGTACTATGCCGCAAGTGCCGCAGGAGTTGTTGGACCGCTTGATTGCATTGGTGGTGCAGTTGCGTGCGGAAAGTGAAAGTTTCCTCGAAGAACACCAGGATGCACAGCAGTGGTACAACCGTGGATATGCCAATGGCATGGTGCGGGGGCTGGCGAAACTGCTGGACGAGGAACAGCTCGGTGGGCTGCAGCTGGACGATGAAGCAGATCTTGCCGGTCACGAAGTGATGGCCTGGGGCAAGGCTTACCGTCACGGTGAAGCCATGGGCGAAAAAGAAACCTACGAAATAGCGAGTAAGTAATGCGGATCGTCTCCTTCAACATCAATGGCGTTCGTGCCCGTCCCCATCAGCTGGAGGCGCTGCGCGACAAATACGACCCTGACGTGATTGGTCTGCAGGAGACCAAGGTTCAGGACCCGGATTTTCCGCTGCAGATGATCGAGGACCTGGGCTACCACGTCCGCTTCTACGGGCAGAAGGCACATTATGGCGTGGCCTTGTTGTCAAAGAGCGCGCCGATCCGGGAGCGGCTTGGCTTGCCTGGGGATACCGAGGAATCACAAAGACGGCTCATCACAGGTACTTACGCCACGCCTGGCGGATCAGAAGTCACAGTGATCAACGGCTATTTCCCGCAGGGCGAGAGCATGCATCACGAGACCAAGTTCCCGCACAAGCGTCGCTTCTACTCGGAACTGCAGGAGATGCTGAACAGCGACTACGATCCGGCGAACAACCTGATGGTGATCGGCGATATGAACATTGCGCCGCTGGATACGGATATCGGCATAGGCCCGGATAATGCCAAGCGCTGGCTGCGGGATGGCAAATGCAGTTTTCTCCCGGAAGAGCGCGAATGGATGCATCGTCTGAAGGGGTGGGGCCTGCACGACACCTTCCGCACAGTGCATCCGGAGGCCTGTGACCTGTTCAGCTGGTTTGATTATCGCAGCAAGGGATTCGATCGCGACCCCAAGCGTGGACTGCGTATCGATTTGTTATTGGCCACCGCGGCGCTCAATAACAAGGTGACCGATGCCGGGATAGCCTACGATATCCGCGGCATGGAAAAACCATCGGACCATGCCCCGACCTGGGTCGATATCGATATCTGAAACAGTTCAGACCCGCTCAGCGAGCAGGGCCTCGCCGTCCTGGCTCACTTGTCGTGTGCGCAACCTCAGCAGCTGGTTCTGCAGATCCAGCGATGGCGCTGCGGGGACCCGAACACGCAGGAAATTGGGTGTGTAGCCGCTCCAGACATGGTTGCCCGCATCATCGGTCTCGCGGTTGCCTTCTATCAGTACTTCGAACTCTCTGTCGACAAACTGCTGCAGGGTCTGCTGCTTGTGAAGCGAGGCCAGTTGGTGCAGTTGCTGGCTGCGCTCGCGCTTGACGTCGCGGCTTACCGGTAAGGGCAGGGTGGCCGCCTTGGTGCCTTCACGCGCTGAGAAGGCAAAGATGTGTACGTGCGCAAAACGCATCTGTTCGATGAAAGCCAGCGTTTCCTGCCATTCCTGTTCGGTCTCGCCGGGAAAGCCGACGATGATGTCTGTGGTTACCGAAAAATCTTTCACCTGCTCGCGCGCCTGCTGGATCAAGTTACTGAATTCATAGGTCTTGCAGCGTCTGGACATGCGGCGCAGCACGCTGTCGGCACCGGACTGGATGGGCAGGTGCAGGTGAGGCATCAGGCGAGGATTCTCGAACAGTCGCCAGAAGTCTGGCGGCAGGTCCCAGGGTTCGACAGAGCCCAGGCGGATACGCGGGATGCTCGTGCCCTCCAGCACGCTCTTGACCAGGTCGCTGAGGGTCAGCCCATTGTCGCTGCCGTAGCCTCCCAGGTGCACGCCGGCAAGCACCACTTCCTGTATGCCTTGTGCGTGCAAGCCGTTTATCTCAGCAATAATCTCGTCAATCGCGCGGCTGCGTTCTTCGCCACGTGCAAGCGTGACCACGCAGTAAGTGCAGCGGTAGCGACAGCCGTCCTGCACCTTGATGAAGGCCCTTTGCCTTCCACGCTTGAGCAACGGATTTTCGCCCGGCTCGGTGGCGCCTTGCGGCATGACCGGCAAGGACAATGCCTGTTGCGTGATCTCCACCAGGCGATCCTTCTCCATGTTCCCTACCACCAGGTCGACGCCCAGTTCGTCTGCAGCCTGCTCTGGCGAGAGTGCCGCATAGCAGCCACTCATCACCAGCCGGGCAGTTGGATTCTTGCGCTGTGCACGCCTGACCAGGTTGCGCGACTTGCGTACCGATTCGGCAGTGACGGCGCAGGTATTGACGACCACGATGTCAGCATCGGCCACGTCCTCGGCCACCTCGATTCCCTGGTTACGGAAATCGCGTGCCCAGGTTTCCAGTTCCGCTTCGTTGAGACGGCAGCCAAGTGCCTGCAGGTGAACGCGCATGGGTTGAGT
>Ga0180430_10001217_pt1 | contig 25819 bp, 22 predicted proteins | sample SS_ome_9_FD_132999 | JGI IMG/M metagenome (GOLD analysis project Ga0180430, IMG submission 132999) | Hypersaline lake sediment archaeal communities from the Salton Sea, California, USA - SS_1_S_2 metaG | ecosystem: Environmental > Aquatic > Non-marine Saline and Alkaline > Hypersaline >... | reverse complement strand
TCCTGTCAAAGAGCGCATTCAGGCGGCTGTGATGAAATTTAGTGCCCGTTTGACAAATGCGTCAGGAAGAGATCCGCAAATCTACAAATTGGCCGCCTGATTTTTTACGGGTCCATCAATATTGTGGAAATACAATGGGACTGTTGTCGTTGATCTTTCAGGGGGGAATACTGGAGGCGGGTTAGCAGGACTAATTGCTAAAGCCATAGTGACTGCGGCTAATTCCGCTATGGCTGATTATGTGCCTTACGCGCGGCAGGCGAATCGGCGCGCCTTGTCCTCCCTGCCTTTCGGAAGATATCATCCTGCCTACTTGACCGATCAGAGCATGCAGTTCATCGATCAGACAACAGAATAATCAATTGCGATTTAACAGTTTGATTGTATCAATATTTGGCTTTTTATTTTGTTTTTATATAATCAATTTATATTTTGAAATTTTTATCGAATTTCAATCCTATGTAGAATATAGCAGGTGTAAATACCATACTTCACCAAATTTTGTATGGATCTATTATATGAGTATTGGGAGGTTTGAAGTCGCTAAATTTTATTCAATTTTAGCGTTGGAGACGAAATTATGTCAAACTTGAAATGGCGACATGATAGCCGATATTGCTTGCCGCGGTAGCGCAGATAGTTCATCTTCTTCCCGGGCTCGACCGGGCAATGGGCCGACAGCATGCGGACATCCCTGGCAAAGCGTGGGATCAAACGCCGCGCTGTAGCGGTCGGTTTTCTTCTTGTGCTTGACCAGCGCGGGAACGTGGCCCGCCGGGCAGGCCTCGACATACCCCTCGTCGTTGAAGGTAAACTCGCTGAGCGGCTTGAACTGCTCGACCAGATCGAACAGATCGTGGCTGAACTGCTTGAGCGTCTTTTCCGATTCCGTAGGTTTCACCAGCGAGAAGGCGGCCAGGGCCTTCTCACCCCAGTAACGGTCGATGATATCGCATCTTAGCGCATCGAAGAGCGTGCGCTGGTGGCGTTTGAGGTTGACCAAAAACTTGGCGATCGTGCGGCTGAAGATGGCAATGCGCCCCAGCCGGCGCATGTTGGGGCGAATGTGCACCGAGTCGATGCGCTGGTTGGCAGGATCCACCCCGAACACCTTGGCCAGCTTGCCGGTGAGGTTTTCGAACATGACATCGTCGATGCTATTTTCAGCCATCAGCTAGCGGGTGGACCAAAGGGTCTTTTCGCTGACGTATTTGGCCTCGTCGCTTTCTTCGGTAATGTCCAGGGCGTAATGCCACTGGATGTTGTAGGCGGGCTGGTCGACCGCCTTGGCGTCGTTTAAATCCATGGTCTGCTGGAAAAGCATGATGCCCAGCAGGGTGTGCAACTCCTTGGTGGGCTGGCCGAAGGCTTCGGTAAAAAAGGGCTTCAACAAATCGACGGGAAGCTCCCCGAGCAGATGCTCGCGGAACAAGCCGGGCTAAACCTCTTCGAGCATTCGGTGCCGTTTGGGACTCAAAAAGCCCCATGGATCGAAGAGATGTTGCTGTTTGTGGTCCTTGATGCGGGTCATGGCAACACCATGATAACCGTCTGTTATCGTACGGAAACCTGTATCATAGCGAAGAAAAAAGGCAAGAGAAAAATAAGCACCTTGAGAAATAATTCAGGTAGATAGACTGTTTCGACTTTTTACGAAACCATCAATTATTCGGACCCCAAACCACCCAAGGGAGATAGAAGATGAAAACCAAAGGAACGCGTACCATCCTCGTATTGACCCTCGTCCTCGTCGTTGCCGGTATCGGCGTGGCTCTCGTCCAGGCTGGCTGGGGCAATGGTGGCGGGCCGCGTGGCTACGCCTGTCCCCGCTACGGCGCCTCCGGCGACCTGTCCCGGGAGGACTATGACAAACTGGCCGCCGCCCGGGACAAGTTCCTCGAAGACTCCCGCGAGCTGCGCCGCGAGCTGGACGACAAGCACGACGCCGTACAGCAGGAGCTGGCCAAGGAAAACCCCGACCGCGACAAGGTAAGGACGCTTCAGAGGGATATTGCCAACCTCCGCTCCGAGATCGATGCAAAGCGCCGCGAGCACCAGCGCGAAGTCCCCGGAATCGGCTCCCAATCCGCCCGTGGGGGGCGCGGCTACCGCGCCGCTGGCTACTGCTGGTAGCACCCGTGCCCCGACAAATCACGGCACGCCCACTGACATATCCCGTCAAAAAGTTAACGCAAGGTTAGCTTCCTGAATAATTTCTCTCCGTTATAATTCACGAAATCCGATTTAAAATCACTGGCACATTGCTTGCTTGCCATATCTTGGGTGGCAATCCGGGAGTCGTTTCCAATCTTATGAAAACGTCAAGGAATTTGAAGGCGGCATAGAGCAGTTTGAAAACGAGGAATACTTCCGGGATAAGGTGCAAACCAAGGCGGATGCTCTTAACATTACAGGTATCCAGAAAATCCATCGATGGAAAGCCGTGCATCCGTTGACCAATCAACCGGTAGTAGGAGTCGTCATCGCCTGGTCTCCCAGCGACGCAGGCCATGCCAGCCAGCTCTCTTCCCAGATGTCAGCCAAACCACAGGCAACTTCAGTGCATTCGAAATCTCCAAAAGAAAACTATCGCAACGGAAGTGATCAAAGGGGTGCTTACAGTAATTCCGGGGCCTCTGCGGACGAAGATTCATTCTAATAGCGTGATGTATTTTCGGTATCAATGGTTGTTGTTGACGCTGCTCCTGCTCTGGTGTGTTCCCAGCCACGTGTCTGGGGACACACCCGCTTCTGTTTTTGCAAAGCATCGGGCTGAAATCCTGGCCCGGGAGCATTGCATTGCCGAAGGATACGCTTTTGCAATGGCCCGAGTTCAGGGGCATAGGCCAGATGGGGCTTCGAAAGAAAGAGCTATCCAGAAGGGACGTCTGATTGCAAAAGGCCGGCTAATCCAGGAGTCCATCCGGATTCAAAATTGGCCCGCTGACGTAAATCCACAATTAAGGGATGCGATCTGCGACGTCTACGCATCCCTCACGGGTGAAGAGGCCTTCATCAGAGGAGTGCAATCCGTTTATACACGCTGCGGGTCAGATGCCTGTACGGTCGTTGTGGCCGCCCCAAAGCATTCCGTCACTCAAAGAACGCTTTCTTGGGATAAAATCCGGGATAGGATAGACCAAGCCTATCATTCGCGGAATCTTCGATATGGTCTGATCCTTTACCTGGAGATTTGCCCGAGGGGTTCTATGCGAGAGGTCATTGCGGATGTAGCGCAGTCCTGGGGACGCCGCTACCCTATTGTTACTACCATCCCGAAATGCTTATCGGTCATAACTTCGCGCCGGTTCAACGTCCGGTCTTCGGCACCGCCTAATTTTTCTTCTTGCGCTTCGTGTGCTTCGGAGCGCCAAGTGAAACCTATCTCTTCGTTTTCGGCTTTTCCCGCTGTTACCGCCTCAAAATGAAATTCCCGCCTCTTGCGAGCATCTCAAAATGATGTTCCGATCATCGTCCCTGCCGGTCAAAAATCCAAAATATACAAATAAAACAGTTGCATAAGGATCTAAGTCGAGTCTGGCACAGGTTTGGCAACCGCGACTTGGCAGGCGAAGCCGATATGCTGTGCCGCTTCGCCGAAGGACAGGCGGCAGGAATCCAAAACAAATTTTTAACGATGGCAATGGGTTGACGCCTGATCGGGCGTGTAATCCAGGACGGCGGAGCTATGCGCGCACCGCGCAACGGGCTCGCGCCAGGCTTCATCACGGCGGTTGCGAAAGACAAACCCGATGAACCCAATCAACTCAACCGACGCAACAAACCCAATGGTCCCGATAGACCCCATGACCTCTTACCGGCAGGCCATCTGCCAGTTCTTGATCAACCTGCGGCGGCACCACCGGGGGCTGTACGACACGCTCCCTCCGGATCTGGTCGAACGCTACCACGGCGGGTTCGTGCCGGCAGCGTTTTCGGCGGCGGGGATGGCCCAAGCGCGGCAGGTTCCATGGCGGGCCCGCCGCGACCTGGCCGAGCTCGTCGACCGTTTCGAAGACTGCCCGGCGGTGGGCAGGATGTACAGCCACGAGGTGATGCGGGTCCTTTTGGGCGTAAGGTCTTCCGCCGCCAAGCCCGAGGCGGGAGGGGCGGTGATCGCGCTCGCGGACTACCGTTAAGGGGCTGCTTAATGGCATAGGGAAAGATTTTGCCACGAAACACCTATCGCAGGGCACGGAGAATAAAAATTTGCCATGAAGGACATGAGCAGAATGCTTATAGCCGATTGGCAGGATAGGGGGTGCTGACGCAGGAAGATCACCTTCGGCCATGACAAGGATTTTTCTTTTGATTTCCTTTTCAGCCGTCAGCTTCGAACTTCTTCTATCCAAACGTTCGCAACTATTTCAACGATCGCAACTCAACAAAGGCTACAAACCCAATAAACGCGATAAAACCGACAAACCCCATGCCTTTCACCACCAAGGTCGCCGAGGACGCGAAGGAACGCCGGATAGGATTTCGCGAAAGGCTTCTCACGGTGGTCATTCCCGGATGCGACCGGGTTTTTCCTCGCAAGATGTTCCTGCTGCGGACTTTGCTGTTGGACCGCCCGCCCGAGCTCGAGTGAGGCGGGACTTTGGCATGGCCGTTTTCCTTCGGTTTTGAGGTGCCCGCTTGATTGCGATCTTCTACATCCTGCTGATCGTGCTGTTGCACATGGTGCCGTTGGGGGGCGGGAGCGTCGTCAACCGGATCGCGGTGGGCGGCCTGCGGGCGGATTACATCCTTCACGCCCTGGTGTTCCTGCCCTGGATGGGGTTGGGGCCGTACCGGGCGCAAACCCAACAAACCGCTTTACCATGACGGCTTCTTGCCGCTTTTGACCTTCCCTCTCAGCTTTGACGTTTCAGCTTCTTTCATTTCAACGATCCAAACCATACCATAAAGGATTCGCCATGGCTTCTTCCGCGCACCCTGGACAGCGTGCGGCCTTTTGGGGCCTGGGGCTGGGGTTGCTGAGCCTCGCCTTTTTATCGATCCATCTGACCAAATACGGAAGCGTCGTCCCTGCACCCCGGCAGGGGGCGGTTTTCGGGGCGCTGGCCGCGGCGTGGCTGGCGGCGGCGTTTTTTCAGCGCTTGCCGCGGCTGCTGCGAACGGCCGATCTGCGCACGGGCCTGGGGCTGCTTTTCAAGGTCAACCTGATCTCCCTGTTCATGCTTTCCCTGACGGTGAGCCTGCTGCAGCTCATGCACTGGTCCCGGCTCATGGTCTACGGATCGGGGCTGTGCTTCTGGGTCCTGCAGAGCGCCGCTTTCGCGGCCTACCGCATCGCCGTGCCGACCACGGCGGCGCCGCGGGCGCGCCGGCCCGGCGTGTTGTCGTTGCACGATCTGTCCTATCCCCTGGCCGTGGTGGACCTGCTCCTCCTGGCGGCGGCATTCCTGGCCGCGGCGGCGCTCAAGCACGGCCCAGACTTTCGTTTGGATTCCTGCGGGGACATTGTGGCGCTGGCGGGCGGGGTCTGGCTTGCCAGCGCCATGGCGACCTGCAAGTTCGCCCGGTCCAACTTCGACACGTTCCATGCGGCCGTCTCCGCCGCCGTCAAGTCCACCGCCCTGCTCGCCGGGTTGCTGGCCGTGATGCGCTACGGCCTGCTCTTGGGGCCGGTTTCCCGCCTGCAATTCTTCGGGGCCCTCGGGATCTACTTCGTTTTGGAGACCCTGGTGTTCGTGCTGTTCGCACGCTACCGGGGCAGCCGGGGAGGGGGCGACATCGAGGCGGCGGACCAGGCCCGGGCCTTCCTGCAATCCCGGCGGCAGGCGCTCGTGCCCGAAGCAATGGATGCGGTCTGCGACCCGGCGCGTGACAAACTGCGGCACGCCCTGGAATTCCTGTATCCCGCGCTCTTTCCCTTCCTGGACCGGCATCTGGACCTGGCAGGAATCGATCGCTGCCGCTGCGCCCTGATGAGCACCAAGGACTTCTTTACCCTGGAAACGCTAAATGCCGGACGGATGCGGCTCATCGTCAACCTGCACAAACTCAACGACATGCGCTGGTTCAACCGCTACTTCCTGCTGGCCCACAGCCGGCTGCAGCCGGGGGGCATGCTCGTGGGCATGGCCCACACGGTGGACACCCACCGGGGGCTTTACGCCACCCGTTTCCGCCGGCCCCTGGACAGCCTGTTCTACGGCGCGAGCTTCGCGTGGCGGCGGGTGTTCCCCAAGCTGCCCTGGCTCAAGAAGCTCTACTTCGCCCTGACCAAGGGCGAAAACCGCATGGTCTCCCGCGCCGAGGTGCTGGGCCGGCTCTATTTCTGCGGTTTCGAGGTGGTGGCCGAAACCGAGATCGACCATCGCTTCTTCTTCGTGGCCCGCAAGGTCAAGACGCCCTCCGAGGACCGCCGACCGACTTACGGACCCCTGGTGCGGCTCCAGCGCACCGGGCTCGGGGGGCGTCCCATCACGGTCTACAAGTTCCGCACAATGTTCCCGTTTTCCGAGTACCTGCAGGAGTACGTCTACCAGCGCAACGACCTGGCCGAGGGCGGCAAGTTCATGGACGACTTCCGGGTGACCGGCTGGGGGCGCGTCATGCGGCGGCTGTGGCTGGACGAGCTGCCCATGCTCTACAACTGGCTGCGGGGGGACCTCCAGCTGGTGGGCGTGCGCCCCCTGAGCCGCCAGTACCTGGCCCTCTACGACCCCGCCCTGCGGACTCTGCGTTCGCGGGTCAAGCCCGGCCTCCTGCCGCCGTTCTACGCCGACATGCCCAAGAGCCTGGGGGAGATCCAGGCCTCCGAGCGCCGTTATCTCGAGGCCTACCTCACCCGGCCGACCTGGACCCAGTTGAACTACTTCCGGCGCTGCTGCTGGAACATCGTGGTGCTGCAGAAACGCAGTGCGTGAGGATCGGCCTATCGGGTTTGTTGCGTTGGGATCGTTTGGATAGAAGAAGCCGAAAGCTGAAATTGAACGTCAAAATCGACACCCCGAAGCCGTCATGCCAGGCGTGATCGGGCATCCAGTGCCCGATCCCCGTTTTTGCCCTTATTTAGTGCCCATCCAGAGATGGTCGATTTTGGTTCCGGACAAGGCCGCAGCGATTCTGAAACCGCAGGCGTAGCTGGGCTACGGCGAGGATTTCAGAAGAGCGAGAACGCCGTCCGGGGCCGAAAGATGCCATTTATGGATGGGCACTATTTATGTGCGGCATGGTGCCGATACCTGGATTCCCGGGTCAAGCCCGGGAATGACAGCTAAGCAATCATTTCTTCATGTCCATCACGGCGAGCGCTTTGCACGATGGTGGCGGGGCCGGTTGCGTATCAAAATGATCAATTCGGATCGGCCGCAGACGGGGCGCCGGAGCGGCCACCGGCGGCGTTGGCGGAAGCACCCCGGGGAGCCGGCCCTCCGGAAACGGCCGGACGCATTCGACTCATCTTCCAAGGAATTGGATAGTTGGCATGTGTTCGGGGCCCCCTCCGATTAGACCGTGCATCCGGAGGGCCGGCTCCCCGGGGTGCTTCACAGCCCCAGGTCGTCCAGGCGGTCGGGATCGGCCACCTGGGGCTGGTGGAAGTTGAGCAGGTGGTTGAGCTCGTGACCCAGAATGGCCTGGTTGATCACGATGCGGCCGTCCACCAGCTTGCCGAACAGCCAGATCTCGTTGGCGCGGGTGGCGTAGCCCACGATGGGCGAACCGTAGGCCGCCGCCGAGGGGGCCGCGAAGTGCTTCCGGTCGCCCACGATGTGGATCCGCACTTGCTCGATCTCCACCACCTGGTGCAGCTCGGGCGTGGGGGGCAGGGCGTCGAAGCCGGCCTGCAACTGGCGGAAGCCGTTGTGCCGATACTGGGTGACCCAGGAGCCGCAGCCGCTCAACAGCAAGACACCGAGGACCACCAACCCACCGATGGCGCGGCATTGCCCGGCGCCGGAATTTCCTTCCAGATGCATCCCGGCCGATTTTCGCTGCTTCAGGTGCGGCATGACCGTCGATCGCCCTCCTGGCGGGTATATCGGCCGTCATGCCGGATGCCATTAGCATAAACAGCCGTGCGGGTCCCGGATCACGAACCCGGGGCGACGCGCGACCGATGATCGGGTCTTTCCGATGCTGACATTCACCCCCTCCCGACCCGTCAAGGCGGGCCTCGCGGACCGACTGGTGTTCGGCGGCACCCTGGCCGTGCTGGTGTTCGCCCCCCTGGCCTTCGGCAGCGTACATGTGTGGGCCTACACGATTTGCGTCATGGCCGTGGCCGTTCTTTTGACCCTCAAGGCTCTCGATGTCCTGCTGACCCCCGGCGGGACGGGCCCCGGCTGGGTGTGCACCCCGCTCACCCTGCCGGCCGCGCTGCTGGCCGTGCTGGCGGCGCTCCAACTGGCGCCGCTGCCCTTGGCGTGGCTGGCGCGTCTCTCACCCCTCGCGGCCGCGGACCGCGCCGTGCTGGCCGAGGTGCTGGCCCGGGCCGGGGCCGCGGCGCCCGCCTGGGGGGCGGCCGCCTACCATCCCCACGCCGCCGGGATAAAGTCGCTCCTGCTGCTGACCGCGTTCGGCATGTGGCTGCTGGTGGTCCACACCGCCCGTACCCGGCAGCGAATCGACCTCCTGGCCTGGACCCTGGCCGCGGTGGGCTTGTTCGAGGCCCTGTATGGCTTAGGCCAGGCCTTCGGCGCAGCCCCCGGTGTGTGGTGGTGGCCCTCGCGCACCGCGCCCATGGCCAGCGGGACCTTTGTGGGGGCCAACCACTTCGCCAGCTACCTGATCCTGGTCTTGCCCCTGACCCTGGGGTTCGCCATGGCGCACCGCCGACCGAGGCTCCGCATGACCCAGGGCCTGGGGGGCGGCCGGGCCGCCCTGCAGCGCCTGCTCGACCTTTTCGCCCCGGAGGCCGCGGCCCCGCGCCGGCTCGTGCTCTTCGGCGCCGCGCTTGTCATGGGGTTGGGCCTTTTGCTGTCGGGCTCCCGCGGAGGGATCGTGGCCCTGGCGGCGGCCTTGCTGCTGACCGCCGCCATGATGGTGCGGCGCTCCCGAACCCGGCAGCAGGGCCTGCTCACCATCTTATTCTGCCTGGCGGTGCTGCTTTTCGGCTTGGGGGTGGGCATCGACCACACCATGGCCGACTTCGCATTCGAAAAGGCCCAGGCCGGCTTGGCGATGCGCTGGGAGCGCAGCAAGAGCCTGGTGCCCATGCTGGCCGACTACCCCCTGGCCGGCGTGGGGCTGGGCAGTTGGCGCGATCTCTACGGACGCTACGTGCCCGAGGGCATCGGCTACCTCAACGCGGGCCACGCCCACAACGACTGGCTGGAGGTGGGAACCGAGCTGGGGCTGCCCGGTCTGGCCGTGATGGCGCTGGGTTTCGCAGCCCTGTGGATCAAACTGGCGCGGGCCTGGCAAGGGCGGCGCGATCCCCATGCTTTGGGTCTCGGGGCCGGGGTCCTGGCCGGGATAACGGCCCTGGCCCTGCACAGCTTTTTCGAGTTCAGCCTCCACATTCCGGCCAATCCCTTGACCCTGGCGACGGTGGCCGGGCTGGGGTACGCCGCGTTGCACCGGCACAGCCGGGGGCTGCTGGAGCACTTCAGCTGCCCCACCCGGCGGCCGCCGGAGACCGGGTGGGCCCGGGCGGCCCTGGCCGTTACACTGGTTCTGGCCGCGGGGCTCGTCCTGAATACCGCCTGGCGGCATGTGAAGGCCGAAGCCCACTGCCCAACGGAGTGGAACTCCACCCTGAACCTGGACTGGGACCCGCCCCTGGAAGCCATCGCGGCGGCCATCGCGGCCAACCCGACCAATGCGGCCTACCGTTTTAAAGCGGCGGCCCGGGTCGCGGCCCTGCCGGCCGGCACCGCGGCCGAACGCCGAGCCCGCAACGAGCGGGCCGTGGCCCACCTGGAAGCGGCCCTGCGGCGCAACCCGGCCGAGGCCCGCTACTGGTTCCAGCTTGGCAAGCGCTACTCCTTCCGGGACGTGGACCCCGCAGCCTACCTCGACCGCTGGCTGCCCCTGGCCGACCGCTGCCTGAACATGGCCGTGCACTGCGCCCCGGTCGATAGCCGCATCCTCTTCGACGTGGCCTGGTACTGGGTCTGGCGGGCCAGCATTCTGCCGGAAGGGCCGGCGGCTGGGGTGGGGGAGGGGCCCCCCGCCACGCGTCGGGCCGGCGTACGGCACTTCCAGCGCCTCTTCGCCCGCAGTCTCGAGCTTGACCCGGGCCGCTGGCGGGAGGCCGTGAACCGTATCCGGGAGTACTTTCCCGACCCCGCCCTCGTCCTGGAGAGCCTGCCCCCCGACGACGCGCTGCAGCGCCGGGCCCTACGCAGCCTGGCCATCTCCTGACTCCTTGCCGGCCGTCCTTCGGCGGCGGCCGCCCCCCCTTCCGCCGCACCCGCCATAGGGCACATCTTGTGTCCATTCCCCCTGACATCCCTTTCGTATATCAAAATGATTCCCTTGGTCGTTGTTTGCGAATCAAATTGATAATCGAGGTATTCTTTCGAATGCCCCCGGCGCCGACTTGCGTCCGCGTTTCCGTCATGCCCCCGGCTGCCATGCGGGTGTCGCAACCAGCTTCGGCGCACAGCCGGGAATGCCCTCCCACAGCCTAAACCATTGGAATACCGTCCGAATTTATCGCACCAAGCGAAGGTGCGCACCGCCATATCATCTGGGGCGGTGCCCGCAGGCCTAAAACGCCCGGGGAAGGCTTCTGGATGGCATGCACCTTGCTCACCTCGTTGATTTCGGTTTCAACGGACACGTTCACCCCACCCGCGAATGGAGATTGTGGCCATGCACGGAACTGTTGATCATCGATGGATGTGGATCCTGGCGGCCGCCGCCCTGCTGCTGTGCCTGGCGACCGGTCTGTCCGCCCAGGAAGGCGGGGACCTGCAAGGGCGGGTCGCGGCCCTGATGGCGGCTCAGAACCTCGGCTTCGATCAGGCCGCGGCCCTGGTCGCCGCCGGTTCGATCACCGGCGGTGGCGATGCCGCGGACCTGGAGGCGGTCGTCTACGCCCTGACGACCATGGCCCGGGAGCGGGGCGGCGATCCGGACACGTTTTTACGGGCGGTCACCGCCGCCGTGACCACCGCGAGCCTGGTGGCGGCAAAGGATGAAGGCTCCCCTGAAAAGCGCTACGGCGATGCCCTGGCGGTCGTCACCCGGGGTGCGGTGCGGGCGCTGGCCGCGGGTCGGCCAGTCGACGAAGGTGCGCAAATCCTGACGACGGTGGCCCGTTCGGTGTCACGGAGCGGCATCGAGGCGGCCGTCACCGGTGGAGCGGACCCCGGCGCGGTGCTGAAGGAAACCGTCCGCGGGGTGACCGCGGGGTGCCTGCGGACGGCACCCTCGCCAACGGCCTTCGACGCGGCGGTCCGGGGCGCGGCCGAGGGGGCCCTGGCCGCCCAGGTCGACCGGACGGTGTGGCAGGACAGCCTTCCGCTGGAAAGCGCCGCCCCGATCATGGCCCAGGGCGCGGTGCAAGCGGCGGCGGCCGCCGGCCTGGACACGAACCAGGCCTTCGAGGCCACTGCGGCCGCCCTTACCGGTGCCAGTCTCGATCTGGCCGGGGAAGCGCCCGAGGCGAACAAGGTCAAGGTGATCTTCGTGCCCGAGGACCTGACCGAGACTCTGACCGAAATACTGCCGTTCGAATCCCCGGAGGCGACCACCATCGCTCCCGCCACCAGCACCTCCACCACGACCACCACGACCACCACCACGACCACGACCACCACCACCACGGTGTACGGCCAATGAGGCGCTGCGCGATGACGGTCGCAAAAGGAGGTAAGATGACCGCTTGGTTCAAGCGTTTTACGGGAAGGGTCGCCGTGGGCCTGCTGGCTGCGGTGGCCATCGTAACCCCGGCCCAGGCCTTTCCGGTGCTCTCCACCACCCCGTCGGGCCAGCGGGCGGCCTACGACGACCAGCGGCGTTCGATAGAAATGGGGCGTTTCAAGGTGACCCCTTCCCTGGGCTACGCCCTCAATTACACCGACAACGTCTTCTACGAAAACCACCACACCCGGGAGGACCTCTACCACCAGTGGACGCCGGGCCTGCGGGTGGACTACGACAGTTCCCGTCCGGGCGTCTACGCCAATTTCGGCTACATCGGCGACCTGGCCTACTACGACGACCTGGATGACAACGACTGGCAGCGCCACGGCGGATTCGCGGGCCTGGGCTACGAAACGCCGGGGGGGCTGTACCTCAAACTCGACGAGCGGTTCGTCTGGAGCGAGGACCCCTTCGGGTCCTTCAACGAATACAACCAGTCCAACCAGTTCGGCCTGGGGGCCAAGACCCGACGCTGGAGCAACGCCGCCAAACTGACTTTGGGCTACCGCTTCGGGGATCGCTGGTTCGCCGAGGGTACCGGACGCCACTACCTGCTGCGCTACGACCACGACGCGGACGAGTGGCTGGACCGCACCGACACCGGATACGGGGCCGGCCTCTTTTACCGGCTTACGCCGCGGACCTCCCTGTTCGGTTTCTACTCCCGGATCGACACGGTCTACGACCGGCAAAACGACGGGGTCGTGGACCCGGGCGACCCGACCATTGCGGGCGACGCCGTCGCCTGGACCTCGACCACCTCCCAGGACAACCACCAGAACCGCTACGGCGTCGGGGTGCGGGTGGACCCCGGCGGCAAGCTGGACGGCGAACTGCGGGTGGGGTACGGCGACATGACCTTCGCCAACACCCGCGACCCCCTTAGCCGGGGTTACGAGGACTGGGGCGGCCTGTTCGTCTCGGCCCTGGCCTACTACCGCCCCACGGCGCGGACGTTTCTGGCGCTCAACCTCCAGCACGCCCCCATGGGGTCCCCCGACGCGGACGCGGCCCTGTTCGTCAACACCCTGGCGGAGCTCACCCTGCGGCAGGAAATCACCCAGCGCCTGTCCGTCGGGCTGGCCGGGCGCTGGAGCTACGACGACTACCAGGACGAGGTGCCGGGGGCCGAGCACAAGTATTTCAACGCCTACCGGCTCGCGGCCCGGCTGGACTGGGCCCTGCGCCCCTGGCTCTCGGCGGGGCTCGAATATGCCTACGAGACGAAAACGGCCAGCCACAGCGATTACGCGGTCAGCGAGTACGCGGTCAACAGCGCGGCCCTGACGATCCGAATCAACTACTGAGGTGAAGATGCGCATCTGTTTTGAAAATGACAGCCGCCGCCGTGGGGCAGCGGCCCTGCTGGCCATGCTTTTACTGACCGCCTGCGCGGTCGGCTCCGGGCCGGTGGTGCGGGTGACAACGGTGGCGGGGGACCCCTCCGCCGGACTCGATGCGGACGAACAGGCCCGCCTGGCGGAACTGCGAACGGCCCCCCGCAGGGACGGCACCGGTTCCATGTTGGAGGGCGTGATCGCCCGGACCCCCAACTACACGGTGGGAGAGTACCTGGAACGCTATCCGGCCGCCGACACCCCCCGGGTGCGCGACTACCGCATCGGCGGCACCGACGTGTTGAACGTAATGGTCTACGAGGAGCCCGACCTGTCGCGTGAGAACTTGCGGGTGAGCGCCGAGGGCTGGATCTCTTTGCCCCTGGTGGGGCGGATGCCCGCGGCGGGCCTGACCCCCTCGGAGCTTTCCCGGGACATCGCGCGCCGGCTCGCCGAGCAGGAGTATCTCCTCGACGCCCACGTGGCCGTGGAACTGGTGGAATACAACAGCCGGCACTTCATGGTGTTGGGGGCGGTCAAGACCCCCGGCACCTATCCCTTGAAGGCCAACGAGCGGGTGCTCGACGCCATTTCCCGGGCGGGCGGGGTGGACCTGGAGAAAAGCGGCCAGCAGGCCATGCTGATCCGTACCCTCGCCGAGGGGGCCCGCGCGTCGGCCAAGGTGGTGGTCCGCTTCGACGTCTCCGACCTGCTCGACGGGGGTGACCAGAGCGCGAACCTGCTCCTGGCCGAAGACGACCTGCTCTACGTGTCCTCGGCCGACCACTACTACATCATCGGTCAGGTGGCCCGGCCCGGCAAATTCACCTATCCGGCCAAGGCCGTCACCCTGGTCGAGGCCGTCAGCGCGGCCGGCGGGTTCACCCCCATCGCCGCCCGCAACCGGACCCGCATCGTGCGGGAGGAGGACGGCCGCCAGAGCGTGATCTACGTGCGCGTGGACGCCATTACCGAAAGCGGCCTCAAGGGCCAGGACATTACCGTGCGACCCGGCGACGTGATCGTGGTGCCGGAGAGCCTTTTCTAACCTGATAGCGCCTTTAGGAATCAGACGTGGAAGACGTTGCCCAGCAAGACATCGAGGAGGAAATCCACCTGAGGGAATACCTGGCCGTGCTCTACAAGCGCCGCTGGACCCTCGCCGCCGTGTTCTTCGCGGTGGTGGTGGCGGCGGCCGTCAAAACCTACTCGGCCACCCCCATCTACCGGGCCCAGGCCGCCATCGTGATCGAGAAGGAGAACCCCAACCTGCTCTCCATCCAGGAAGTGATGGCGGTGGACGCCACCGACACCGACTACTATCAGACCCAGTACAAGATCATCGAGAGCCGCGCCGTGGCCCGGGAAGTGGTACGGCGCCTGGACCTGGCCCACAGTGCCGAGTTCAACCCCCCGCCGCCCGGGGATTTCTATCACACGGCCAAGGCCTGGTGGCGCGGCAAGGTGCGCGGGGCGGTCCAGGGGCTTGTCGGCCTCCTGCGGCGGGACAACGAAAAACGCACCGCTCCGGTGGAAAACCCGGACCCCGACCGGCCTTTTATCGAAGCGTTTCTGTCCCGGGTGAGCGTGGAGCCGGTGCGCAACAGCCGCATGGTCCAGGTGGGGGTGGAGGCCGCCGATCCACAGATGGCCGCCCGCATGGCGAATACGCTGGTGGCGGCCTACATCGACCAGAAACTCGAGACCAAGCTCGATGCCGCCAAAAAGGCCGTGCGCTGGTTGAGCCAGCGCATCGACGAGGAGCGGACCAAGGTCGAGGACGCGGAACTGGCCCTCTTGCGCTACAAGGAGGAAAACGGAATCACCGCCGACCGCTCCGCCGACGTGGAGCAGATCACGGCCCAGAAGCTGGCCGAGCTCGATGCCCAGCTCATCGAGGCGCGTTCCCAGCGGGTGGAGGCGGAAACCCGCTACCGGCAGGCCGTGGCCCTTTCCGGGGCGCCGGAGGCCCTCGACGCCATCCCCGAGGTCATGGAGAACGATCTGGTGCGCCAGATCAAGCGCATGGAGGTGGACCTCTACAATCGGATCTCCGAGTATGCCGGCAAGTACGGGGCCAACCACCCCAAGATGGTGGCCGCCAAGGCGGAGCTTCGGGAACTGGCCAAGCGCAAGCAGCAGGAGGTCGATCGCGTGGTCAGCGTGTTGGGCAACGAGTACCAGTTGGCCCTGGCCCGGGAGGAGACCCTGGGCAAGGCCCTGGACGAGCAGCGCCGGGAAAACCTGGAGCAGGGGCGCAAGGCGGTGCGCCTCACCGTGCTGCAACGCCAGGCCGAAAGCACCCGGCACATGTACGATCTCCTGATCAAGCGCTTCAAGGAAACTTCCCTGACCGAGGAGATGCGCCACGGCAACGTGCGCGTGGTGGACCCGGCCGAGATGCCCGCCGCCCCGGTGAAGCCCGACAAGCGGCGCAACATGCTGCTGGCCGTGGCCTTGGGCCTGATGGCCGGGGTGGGGCTGTGCTTCTTCATCGAATACCTGGACAACAGCTTCAAACTGCCCGACGAGATCAAGAGCCACCTGGGCATCCCCTACCTGGGACCGATCCCTGCCATGGCGCCGCCCAAAACCCCGGCGGAATCCCTGGTGGTGCACCACGAGGCCAAGTCGGCGGCGGCGGAAGCCTTCCGGGGCCTGCGCACCGGGCTCCAGTTTTCCTCCTCCGCCCGCCCGCCGCGGGTGATCCTGGTGACCAGCGCGGAACGGGCCGAGGGCAAGACCTTCGTAGCCTGCAACCTGGCCCTGACCCTGGCCCGGGGCGGCGCTCGGGTCGCCGTAGTGGACGGGGACCTGCACAAACCCAAGGTTCAGCGGGTGCTGGGACTGGCCCGGGATCAGGGCCTGGCCGCCGTTCTGGCCGGGGCTTGCGATGTGGACGCCGCCCTCGTCCCCACGGCGCACGAAAACCTTTATGCCGTGGGCTGCGGCCCGCTGTCCCCCAACCCCTCGGAGCTGCTGGCCGGCAAGCGGTTCCGCCAACTGATCGAGGCGCTCCAAAAGAAAGTGCACTACGTGGTGATCGACAGCCCGCCCCTGGCGGCCGTGAACGACGCCGCCCAGATCGCCGCCGTCGCGGACGGGGTGGTGTTGGTGGTGAAGGCCGGCGACACGCCCCGCCCCGTGGTCCGCAATGCCGTGGAGCAACTGCAAACGGTGCGTGCCCGGATTTTGGGCGCCGTGCTCAACGGCGTGGTCATGGGACGCGGCAACTACTACTATCAATACTACGCCTATTACGGCGCGGAAGAAAAAAGACCCCGTTCCAAGCGGCACCGGCGATCCAAGGAGGAGCGGGCATGACATTGATCGACCTGCACTGCCACATCCTGCCGGGGGTGGACGACGGCGCCGGCAGCCTGGAGGAGGCCCTCGAGATGGCCCGCCGCGCCGTGGCCGACGGCATCGGCGTCATGGCGGCGACGCCCCACCTCCCGATCCCCGGGGGCGCCCTGCCGACCGCCGTCGAAACGGGCCGGGCCGTCGGCAGGCTCCAGGCCCACCTTGACCAGGCCGCCATCCCCTTGAGACTCGTGTGCGGGGCGGAAGTCCACCTCACACCGGCGGCGGTGCGCCGCGCCGTCGCCGGAGAGCTGACCACCCTCAATGAAAGCCGTTATCTCTTGGTGGACTTTCCCGCCATGAGCCCCCCCGCAGGCCTCCTCCAAGCCCTGCGGAAGCTGCGGCGGGCCGGCCTGGTTCCCGTTATCGCCCACCCCGAACGTTATCTGTGGATCCAGGCCGATGGCACCCGCCTGGAGGCCATGGTGGCGATGGGGTGTCTGGCCCAGGTCACGGCCATGAGCATCACCGGGCACTTCGGCTACGGCGCCATGCGCTGCGCCCACGAGTTGCTCGCTCGGCGTCTGGTACATGTGGTGGCCTCCGACGGCCACAATCCCACCGGCCGGCCGCCCAAACTGGGACCGGCGCTTTCGTGGGTTGCGCCCATTCTGGACGATCCCGAGGAGGCCGAAGCGATGTTCGTCCACCGCCCCGCCGCCATTATCGAGGACCGCTCGTTGGAGGAACTCGAGGTTCAGGCGGTGGGCTGATGCACTGCCTCGCTTTTGCCGGATGGGCGAAACCCCGGCGGCGCGGCATGCCGCCGCCGGCCCTGACCCTGGCGGCCCTGGCCGCGCTCCTGGTGGGCTGGGCCGGTGCGGGTGTGTCGGAGGCCGTCGCCGCCCGGGCCGGCGTGGCCCTGCAGGCCCGCGTGCGGGTGCTCTGGCAGGCCGGGGTGCTGCACGGGCGCCTGGGGCTTCGCAACCTGTCCGCCCAGCGGATTACCGCCGTGCGGGCCGCGGCCCACGTCATGGGCGGCTGGCAGGAGATTGGCGCGCTGGGGGCTCTCGAAGCCGGTCAGGAGGGTGCGATAGCCTTCCGCCTTCCCGCGCCGGCGCCCGCGGGGGGCGATGTGCCCTACATGGTGGCCGTCGATTTCTGGGACGGGGGCCACTTCCCGCAATCGACCTTGGTGGGCGGGGTCCTGGGGTTGGACGGCGGACCCCGTCGGCGGTTCGAAGTCCGGGCGGACGATCTGGTGGTGGCCGGGTCGGGCGAACTGGCCGTTGCTTTCACGATTCCGCCCCCGTTCCCGCAAACGGTGCGGGTGACGGCCTACCTGCCGCGCTGCCTGGGGGGGGGCCGCAGCCGCCGGGTGGCGCTGAACGGCGACGGACGGGGACGAACCGTATTCCCGCTGACGGCGGAAACGCTGGGTGGGACGGCGCGCTACCCCTACTACTGCCTGGTGGAGTATGGCGAAGGGGGGCGTGCCGCGGCAGAGCTGGGCGCGGGTCGTGTAGAGGTGCGTCCGGCGACGTCGTTTTGGGAAAACGAGCGCCGTGTCTGGGGTGCGGTCCTGGCGGTTTTTCTGGCCGCGGGCTGGGGGCTGGCCGCGGGGTTGGCAAGGGGGACGCCGCGCCGGGAGCGAAAATCCGGGCAAGCGCGCCCCGGAGTGGGAAAGGAGATGGGATGATACCTTTCATGTGGATCATGCGCTTTGTGGCCGCCGCCGGCCTGGTCTGGCTGGCCCTGCTGGCGGCCCTGGCCGTGTTGAAGAAGACGGCGCCGGAATTTTACCGGCGCCACGTGGTGGCCGCGTTTCCTGCAACCCTGCCCGCGCGTTGCTTTGACTGCAGCGAGAGCGATTGCAGCGGCTGCCCGCGTGTGGAGGTGGAATTTCGGAAGCTGGCCAATTGACCATCAACGTGAGCGGGCTATGGTCTTTCCGCGCTTGCTCGTAAGAGGAGGGCGGCCATGATCGGGGAGAGGGTTTCGGTGGTCATCCCGGCCTTCAACGAAGCCGGCCGCATCCGCTCTTCGCTCGCGGCGCTGGACGCTTTCTGTCGGGCCCGGTTTGCCGACTACGAAATCGTGTGCGTGGACGACGGCAGCCGCGACGCCACCGCCCGCTGCGTGCGTTCGGCCGGCCTGCCGACCGTGCGCTTGGTGCGGCTGGCACGCAACCGCGGCAAGGGCGGTGCCGTCAAGGCCGGCATGCTGGCGGCCGCCGGGACCTATCGATTGTTCACCGACGCGGACCTTCCCTATCGCCTGGAGGCCCTGGGTCGCGCCGTGGCCCTGCTGCGCGCCGGCGGGTGCGATCTCGTGGCCGGCGAGCGGACCCTGCCCGGCTGCCGGCCCGGGCGCCGGGAACCGCTGCTCCGGCGGACGGCCAGCGCCGTGTTCCGCCGGGCGGTGCACTGTTTCACGCGCATCGATGTCCACGACAGCCAGTGTGGCCTCAAGGGGTTCAGCGCGGCGGCGGCGCTGAGCCTCTTCGCGCCGCTTAAGAGCACGGGCTACGCCTTCGACGTGGAATTGCTGCAGCGGGCCCGCGTCCAGGGCCTGCGGGTGGGCCGTCTGCCGGTGCACCTGGTGCGCGGCGGTCCTTCGAGCATCCGGCTCTGCCGCCACAGCGTTGCCATGACCGCGGACCTGGCGCGCATCGCATGGCGTCGGGGGCGGGCTGAGGGGTCCGGCGGCCTCGGACGGGTTGCCGATCCGGTGGGTTAGCAGCGTGGCGAGGCGTATACGGGTGGTGGACGCGCTCCTGCTGACGGTGTTCACCGGATATTTGGTGTCGTTCTTCGATCTACGGCTGATGGCCCTCGACAGCACTCCCGCCGGGGGGGACATGGCCAGTTGGGCCTACGAGGCCCGCCATCTGGCCCAGGTGCTCCTGCCGGCCGGCCGCCTGACCGGCTGGGACATGGGCCATTTCGCGGGTCAGCCCGCGTTTCAGTTCTATTTCCTGCCGCCTTTCCTGCTGGCGGTGCTGCCCAGCCTGCTGGGCGGCCTGCCGCCGGCAGTCGGCCTCAAAGTCGCCATGGCAGCGGGAATGGTGGGGTTTCCGGTGTCGGTCTACGCGGGTTTGCGCCTGATGGGCTGCCGGTTCCCCTCGCCGGCGATCGGGGCCGCGGCGGCCCTCATGCTGGTCATGAGCGAAGGGCACGCCATGTTCGGGGGCAACGCCTTGAGTACCCTGGCCGGGGAGTTCTGCTACATGACGGCCCTGGCTCTGCTGCCCCTGGTCGCGGGGCGCTTTTACCAGGACGCCTGGCAGGGACGGCGGCCCGGGGCCAACGGGGTTTTCTGGGGCCTGCTCGGCTTGAGCCACCCCTTCGTGTTCCTGCCGGCCCTGGGGATCTGGGTCTACGGCTACCTGACCGGGGTCCGGCCGCGCTATCTGCTGGCCCTGGGAGTGGTCACGGGGGCCACGATGGCGTTCTGGTTACTGCCTCTGTTGGCCCTGCGGGGCGCCTACACCACGCCCATCGACATGGTGTGGCACGCCTTCGACACCCCCCGGGCGGCTGCGGCGGCCCTTTGGGGGACGGCGGTGGTGCTGGGCGTGCCAATCGGACGCCGCTTGCGGTCGCGCGGTCCCTTTCGGCTTCGCGAAGTAGAGCACGGCCTGATCTGGGCAATGGCCCTGACCGTGGCTGCGGCGGTGGTCGCCGCGACCGGGGTCTCCTGGTTGCGGGCGTCGCCTGCCGCCCTCGCGGCCCTGGTGGGGGGATACATCGTCCGGCGGCGGCGGGGCTTCGATGCCGTGTGCCGCGGGGCGGAGATCGGGGCCGGAATGCTGCTGGCCGCCGGCGCGGGCGCGCAGCTACCGGGCATGGTGCTGTGGTTTGCCGGCACGACCCCGGCGGGCGCGGCGATCCCGGACGGACTGCGATGGGCCGCGGCGGCCGGCGCCGCCGCCGTGGTGGGAACGGTCGCTGTCCTGCGGCCGGCAGAGGGAAGGGCGGGGGCCGGGGTGCCCGGAATCGTGCCGGACCGGCTGGGACTCTGGCTGGCGCTTCTGGCCGGGGGGGCGGCGGCTTACGGCGGGGCGCACCTGCTGCGGGTGCCGGACATCCGTTTTTTGCCGGTTTGCCTTTACGCCCTGGCCATGGTGGCGGCCACCGAGCTTCTGGGCCCCTTGATTGCCCGGTGGTCATTTCCCCTGCGCGTGATGGGGGGGGTGACACTGGCCGCCCTGGCGCTCTGCTGGTCGGCGGTCGAGGCCCGGCAGGCCGGGGCCTGGTACCGCTACAACTACCGTGGGTTCGAACAGGCACCGGGCTGGCCGGAATTCGCGGCCTTGAACCGCTATCTGAACCAAAACGCCCACCCGGCCGGCGGCCCCCTGAACGCCGGTCGGGTGGGCTACGAAAAATGCGACCTCTACGGGGCCTACGGCGGCGATCGGGCGTTCGAGGCACTGCCGCTCGTTTCGGGTCGGGCCACCCTGGAGGGCATCCATTACGCCGGCGCCCTGGGGGCCCGGTGCGTGGCGTTTATGCAGGCCACCTATTCCCGGGACCTGAAAACACCCGAGCCCCTGGTGCTGCCGCGGATGAACGCCGCCGCCGCGGCGGCCTACGGGCGGCTGTACAATGTCTCCCATCTGGTGGTGGCCACCGACGAGGCCAAGGGGTTGCTCGCGGCGTCGCCGTCCTTCGAGCGTGAAGCGGTTTTCGGCCCCCTGTGGCTGTTCCGCCTGCGCGCTGGCGGGGAAGGCTACGTGCAGGTGCCGGACAAGCGGCCCCTGCGCTACACCGGCGCCCACTGGCGCAAGGCGTTTTACCGCTGGTTCCGGGATTACCGCAACCTCGACCTGCTCATGGTACCGGACCGGTTCGTGACCGACCCCCGGGACCGGGCCGTTCTGTCCGAGACGCTGGACGACCTGGCCCTGGGCCGGCCGCAGGCCGTGGGGCGCCTCCCCGCGGCGGGGGCCCGGGTGCGGGTGGCCATGGACCATCACCGCATTCGTTTTTCGACGAACCGGGTGGGCGTTCCCCATCTGGTGAAAGTGTCCTACTTCCCCAACTGGCGGGTGGAAGGGGCCAACGGGGTCTACCCGGTGAGCCCGCACTTCATGCTGGTGATCCCGCGGCAGGCGACCGTGACGTTATCCTACGGCCGCTCCCCGTGGGAGATCGCTGGAACCGCCGTGACGGGGGGTTGGCTGCTGGGGGTTGCGGCCTGGGGACTCGGGCGGCGTTTCGGGACACCCCTGCCGGTGGGCGCCGCCGGGCTGGCGCTGGCTTTGGAGCGGGGATTGGCCCGGTTCGATCGGGGCATGACGCGCCTGCGGCCGGTGGTCGTATGGGCCCTGGTGGCCGGGGCGGTCCTGGTGGCCGTTTCGGCGGTGGGCTTCCGGAACCGCCCCACACGGATTTTCAATGCCGGGGATGCGGCCTACGCCCGCGGGGCGGCACTGCTGGCGCGGGGCGACGAACAGACCGCGGCCCGCGCCTTCCGCTCGGCGGTGGACATTCTCGGACCGCTGCTGGCCGAGCGCGAGCGCTACGATCACCGGGACGTGGTGAACGCCATGCTGCGTACCGCCGAGAGCCTCGAAATACTCGGCCGTCGGCGGGATGCGGAAGGGTGGTACCGGGTCTTGCTGCGGGAGTTTCATTTCAGCCGTTATGTGGACGAGGCCCGAATGAAGCTCGAGCGGTTGGATGAACGGCGGGCGAGGGGCCGCCACACAGGCCTGCAGCCGCGGAAGCCGCCGAGGCAAATGCAGGCCATCTATTAAAAGGGGAGGACACCATGGCGAACACCGGCTACCTTTGTTGTGAGTATTGCGCGTACAACCAAATGCCCGAGCGGGTTTGCGACATTTTCGGCATCAAGACTAACCCCTTTCTCATCTGCCGCTGCTTCCGGCTGACGTGGGAGTCCCATGCCCAGGCGCGAAGACGGTGGCCCCTGCTCGAGGGGTTGGCCCCTGGAAAAGTCTATGCCACCTGCGACGGGTGTCGCGAAGCGCCCGATCATCCCCGTGCGGCCTATGTGGTGATGCCCGCTCCCAAAGAAAAACCATCCCCGGCGGCGCTTGAAATGGATCACCCCTAATAATGTAAGGAGAACGATGGTGAAAGACGGCGAGAAGACGACGTGCGACGCGAAGCGAACGGTCGATGCGATCAAAACCGAAGAGGGGGCCGGCGCGCTTGCCGAACTGCGGGCGGCCATGAAGGCGGACCGGGCCCCTGGTGAAAACGGGCCGACCAATGCGGTTGCGGCCGAACCCCACGATGCCGGGCAAGGCCGGTTGCCCGCCATCCCGCGGGCCTATCGCGGAAGGATCGACTTCGATCTTCCCAACAAACGCCTGTTTTTGTCGCACACCTTCGTCATTGACAACTTCAAGTACGCGGTGCCGCGCATCAGCGGCTGGAAGGTCAAAAAAATCCACCCGGCGCTGGATGGGGGCTATTTCGGCCGCATCGCCATGGGCGACAAGGTGGCGGACGTGTGCTTTATCATCGAACGGCTCATTTTCGAGGAACGCTGCGCCGTGATCATGCTCCAGTTCCCGGACGGGCTCCCATCCGAAATCCGGCCCGCGGCCCACGTGCTGGCCCAGGCGGTTTGCGCCATGTTCGCGGGCGTCGCCCTCGGCAAGGATTTGCTCGCCGACAAGGTCGTATCGCACGGTCAGTGGGAGGGCCTGTGGGTCAAATATGCCTTTGTGCCGCCAAGGCCGTACCTGCCGACGCCCCCCAAACCTTCCCCGCTGGTGCTGACCACGACCCAGGATTCGCGGGGCCTCTGGTTCACCTTCAACGGGCGCGACAGCATCGTTTCCTGGGGGGAGAATTTAATCGGGTGGCTTTACAAGGTGGCGGCGTCCGGGGACTGAGCGGCATCGAAGGAAATTTTTACCCGTATCACGACGGCGCACCTGACCCAACTACCGGCGTCGTGGATGGAGCGGCGCTTGCCGTATGAACCCGTATTTTTTGGAGTGCGGCAAAAGAAGTTTTCAGACCTCTTTTTCAACAGCATTGTCGATGCCATGGCCGATGGCGTTTTCACAATGGATATGAGCGGCCGTATTCTTTTCTGGAATCCTGCCACGGAACGCATCAGCGGCTACTGCGCCGAAGAAGCGCTCGGCCAAAGCTGCTAAATTCTACAGTGCAGCCGGTGCTTCGGCCGTGATTGCCCGGTCAATATTGACCGTTGCGGCATCATCGAGCGTGGTCGGTCGGATGTCCAGGAATGCCACTTGAGGCACAAACAGGGATACGACGTGCCGGTCATCAAAAGCCGCAGGATGAATGAGGCGCCATATGCATCAGAACGATTGCGCCTCATAGATTAGTTTCCAAGACAGGAGCAGCAGGCCCTTGTCTCTTGCCCCATCATCTGCCCCAAAATTTCACCACAAATTATTTCCCATTCCGGAACAAACCTTCTAAAAATTATAGACATAACATGGTTGGTATATTCCTGTTAAGTGTTTCTTGAATCTGCCGATCATGAATTCCAGACAGGCAAATGTCCTGTTTTTCACTATTGCCGCCAGGCAATTCAAGATACTTCATTTTATCACTTCGAGGAAAGGAAGACCGGGCAAATGAACTGGAAAAACATGCGACTGGGAACCAAGATCGGCACGGGGTTCGGCCTCCTGATCGTCATCGCGATCGCTTTGGGGGGCCTGGCGGTCTACAACATGCAGAACGTGGCCGGCGAGTCGGAAAAGCTGGCCAAGGAATACGTTCCGGAAGCGGAGGTGGCCGCGCGCATCCGCGGAGCCGCCAACCGGATCATGTATGCCATGCGCGGCTACGGGTTCACAGAGAACGACACCTTCTATCAGGAGGCCGGGAAGGAGGCCCAGGCCATGGATGCGGCTTTGGCCGACGCTAAAAAACTGGCCGAGAAGGCAGTGCACCTGGAAAAGCTGACCGGACAGTTGGCCACCATCGAGGAAGCCGAGCACAGGTACGAAGCCGCCATGGCTGCGAGCGCGGAAACGGTTGCCTCCCAGAACACCCTGCGGGCCGCCCTGGACGAGAACGCCGCGGTCTACATCCGGGAAAGCGCAGCCTTCCTCGAAGGCCAAAACGAGGCCTTTAAAAAAGATCTGGCCGAACGGCAGAAAAAAATCAGCACCGTGACCAAGCTCGTGGATCTGGGTGCCGAAGTGCGAGTCCTCAATTTCAAGGCCCAGGCTACCGGCAATGCCGTTCTCATGCGCAGCGCGATCAACAAGTTGAACAGTGTGACCGGTCTGACGGACATCCTCCGCTCAATCACCCGCGATGCCGAAGACATCCAGCGCATCGAGCGCACAGTGGCGGCCGCACGTGGCTATCAGGAAGCCATGCGAAACTACCTTGTCGAATTCGAAAAGGGCAGTGCCGCCCGTGCTGCGCTGCTGGCCATGGCGCGGGAGGACATGGACGGCAACGCCGGCGCCTATGTGGAAAACTGCCAGGAATTCCTGGCCGGGCAGCAGGAAAAGCTCACCACCGACATGACCGAGCGGCACGCCAAGATCACCCTGGCCAACGACGTGATCGACCTGGGCAACGACACCCGTCTCAAGGCTTACAAGGCCCAGGCCCTGCGGGATCCCGAACTGCTGCGGGAAGCCCAGGACAATTTTCCGTTGATCGACAAAAAATTCGACGACCTGCGGGCCATCACCCGCTTGGACGTGGATCTGGCCCGCATCGACGCCGTGGACAATGCCGCCGAAGGGTACAGCACGGCCATGGCCTCCTTCCTGGGCGAATGGCGCAAGCTCCAGGATCTCGGCAAACAGCGCGACGCATTCGGCCAGACCATGATCGACGCCTCCAAGGCCCTGGCCGACGCCGGGATGGCTCAGACCACCGAGATCGCCAACGGCGCCATGGATCTGCTGAGCACCTCCTCCTCGGTCATGGTGGTGGGCCTGGTGGTGGCCCTGGTGGCCGGCGTGGCCCTGGCCGTCTTCATCACGCTTAGCATCACCCGCCCCATCAACCGCGTCATCGACGGCCTCACCACGGGCTCCGAGCAGGTGGCCTCGGCCTCGGAGCAGGTCTCGTCTTCGAGCCAATCCCTGGCGGAGGGGGCTTCGGAGCAGGCCGCCAGCATCGAAGAGACGTCGGCCTCCCTGGAGGAGATGGCGGCCATGACCCAGCAGAACGCCGACAACGCCAAACAGGCCAACGGCCTGATGACCGAGGCCAACCAGGTGGTGGACCAGGCCAATACCTCCATGGAGGAGCTGATCCGCTCCATGGGCGAGATCTCCCAGGCCTCGGAGGAGACCAGCAAGATCATCAAGACCATCGACGAGATCGCCTTCCAGACCAACCTGCTGGCCCTGAACGCGG
>Ga0180430_10001216_pt1 | contig 25826 bp, 21 predicted proteins | sample SS_ome_9_FD_132999 | JGI IMG/M metagenome (GOLD analysis project Ga0180430, IMG submission 132999) | Hypersaline lake sediment archaeal communities from the Salton Sea, California, USA - SS_1_S_2 metaG | ecosystem: Environmental > Aquatic > Non-marine Saline and Alkaline > Hypersaline >... | reverse complement strand
TCAAAAGCAGATGCGTTGGTTTCTCTTTTATTGCTGATGATGCGCTTGCTTTCTTCCCACAGCACAACTCCCGAAAAAAGGCCCCACAAGACATCCGATAGCGCTTTGGGGTGTTTTTCGATAAAAACATGGTCATTGACGCCTTCCGCAAATATTTTGGTAATGATGCCCAATGAATTACGGGAAAGATTGCGGATCGTCGTCAGCATTGCCGGTTCAAGATGCGTCAATATTTCACTGGACTGCAGGTGAAAAAGGTTCAATAGAATCAGCGGATCGACCTGATATACATTGTACAACATCTGTTTGAGGTCATTGATGCGCAACTGGGGATTCGGTGATTCCTTGATATAAACCCGTTTCAGTTTCTCATGCAGATGCTCAAGAACTTCAACAGACAGGGATGCATACAGTTCATCCTTATTTTTAAAATACAGATAGAGAGTGCCTGGGCTGAGCTCGGCTTCACGCGCGATGTCCTCCATCGTCGTTTTCGTAAAACCGTTACTGGAGAACACCTTGCGAGCCGCCTTCAATATTTGACGGCGACGCTGTTCGCGTTCCCGCAGTTTTCTTTCATGTATGCCCATAATATTATGAATAATATTTATTGTTTATATAGCTTTACATTTATTGATTAATATATGTCAAGCTAAATTTTTCTATAGACAAAAGGAGATTGCGGCTCTGGCGGATAGCGGTTACGTCTGAAGATGAAAATAAGCTGAATCCCATGGAGACCAGCAGGCGGGGTTTAAGAAGAAGGTGATAAGGGTTGGTCGTCATCCAATAAGTCTAAGGCAATCGGGTTATCGATGATATCGGACAGGTTTCGGCGTGCTTTTTTTAGATCGTCGATACCGGAAAACCTGATGGTCATGCTGCATGTGTCCCCTTCGAAATTCGTCGGGGGTATGATTTGGATGCCCTTCCCGAGTCTCAACGCGGCAATTTTCTCATGAAACTGCTGCTCAATTTTTACAAGCCGGGGATACCTTCTCTGTCTGAGGTATAAACGCAGGCTGCGGGTTTTTTGATTTCCGTCCACGTCTTCAAAAGTTAAAATCGATTGGATAGGTTCTTCTTCAAGTAGTTGCCATACCGGAATATCATCCCGAGCTGAAATTTCGTTTAAATGAAGCAAAATTTCTCGCTGTTTATTCAGTCCCATGGGAAGGGTGTTGAATATAGCGGCCACGGTTTCCGCATCTTCCGGGGTCAATTCGGAAAGCATCATCACAACCGGCAGTGGAATATTTCCCAATATGATGCTGTTTTGGATTGTTTCCGAGACGGCTAATACCTTGCGCATTTTGGCAATGAACGCTGTATTCAAAGGAACGCCCAGGAGGGTGGCCATTTCAGGAGACACAGCCGCATCCTTGCCGGCTCTTTCAAATAGCCGCAGGCATCTTGCCTGCTCGATGATATTAAGAGACCGCCGAGAAACGTTATCCGTAATGGCGATTTCAGCGCATTGCATCGGGGAGACGTCCTGCGGCAAGATTCGGCAGGGAATGGTCTGCCATCGGAGCTTACGGCAGGCCTCAACCCGTCGGAAGCCACTAACCACAGTCAGTTTCTGGTCGATTTGTTGTAAAATGGCAGGGCATATCAGGCCAATGCGGCCAATCGATGCTTCAAGCGAGGCTTTGTCTTGTGCTGTGCTGATCTGGTAAAACGTATTGGCGGTATCGATACGATCCAATTCAACGCAATCGTAGTTATAACCCATGCGTTGATCCGGTGAGCAGCTTGAGCGCTTCAAGATATTTTTCACGAGTTTTTTCAATGACATCCGCTGGAAGCCGGGGACCGGGGGGCTGATGATTGAATTTAACAGATGTCAGATAATCGCGGACAAATTGTTTGTCAAAGCTGGGTTGTGGCCCTCCAGGCTTGTAGGTGGCAAGAGGCCAGAAGCGTGACGAATCGGGTGTAAGCACTTCGTCAATCAACACAATCTCATTATTGAGCAGCCCGAATTCAAATTTGGTGTCGGCAATGATGATCCCCTTCTTTGAGGCAACGTCAACCCCCCTTTGATAAATCGACAGACTCAGATCGCGAACTTGTTCGGCGACGTCGCGTCCAACGCGATTGACCGCTTCTTCAAAACTGATATTGATGTCATGCTGTCCGACTTCTTCTTTGGTCGACGGTGTGAACAAGGGTTCCGGGAGTTTCTCCGATTCTTTCAAGCCTGCGGGAAGCGAAATACCGCAAATGGTACGGTTTTTTTGGTAAGACTTCCAGCCAGAACCTGAAATATAGCCCCGAACGACACATTCAATCGGCAATGGTTCGACTTTTTTAACGAGCATGCTGCGATCGGCCAGGATATCCTGGTAGGGTTGGCATTCCGATGGGAAAGACGACACATCCCCCTCGAGTAAATGATTGGGCACCATGTCTGAAAACAGGTTGAACCAAAAAATGGACAACTGGGTTAAAATTTTTCCCTTATCGGGAATGGGATCGGGCATGATGACATCATAAGCGGATAGACGATCTGTCGCCACCATTAACAAACAATCACCAAGATCGTATATATCCCTGACTTTTCCTTGTTTAAGAATATTCAAATGTTCTAATTTCGATTCATATAGGGCGGCGGTCATGAGGATTATATCTCTCCTGTGTATTCAGTTTGGGAGTTAAGGCATGATGGTCATGTCAACGGCTTATTCTTGTTATTTATTCTTCAGTGCGCGAAATCTGTTGATAAAATCTTTGATGACCAGAATGGCTTCCTCGTCAATGTCGGTAAACTGAATTCCCATTTCAAACTTGCCGGTTTCACCATTCAGCAGATGGATAACCTTGCCTTTGAGATTGACCAGATCCTCTTCGAATCCCAGGGTCAATTCGACATTCTGATCCGATTCAATCGGGAAATGGGTTTCCAGTAAGATGCCGGTTTCCGACACATTGAGCGTGCGGCCAATTGCCTGCTTGACAGCCTCCTCCCGATCATCAACAGCAACATGGGATAAATTAAGCGCATTCACCCGTACATGTTTTCTTTTTTCGGATACCATACTGATTCTCCTGTCAAAAAGGTCAAGATCAACCTATCGCTGGGAGGCTTTTTTTTCGAGCTCACAGATGGCCATCGCTGTCGCCAGGATATTGGTTGAAATATTTTCAAGCATATTTTTAAAGGTCAACGATAGTTGATCGTAATGATTCTGCAGCATTTTCTGGTCGATGGTGGATACCTTCAACCGCTTATCACCCAACACAATGGCAGAAGTGGGTTCTAATCCCATATCGAGAAAGGGAATGTGCCCAATGAAATCACCTTTGCTAAGACCGGTAATTAACGGCACAACGCCATGCTTCGTGTTGCGAACGATCAAAGCGCGGCCACCCGTGATGACAAATGATTTGTCGTCGTTTTTTCCCTCCTTGATGACAGGGCGTTTGTCTTTCAGGAGTTTGGCAGGGTCATTTTTCCCAACGGAGCAGGCGACCATACGTGTCATAATTTCGCTGAAACGATTATCGAGACTCCTTACCATGTTTCGAAATTCGGGCGGCATGCGGCTGAATTCACTTCCCATGCCCTGTGAATCAAGCATGCCCAACTGCACATTGCCGATCGCTTGAGCGGTGACATTGCGTACACTTTCGTCCGACAGCAATCCGCTGATGCTTCCAATAAAAGCGCCATCACTGAGTTGGAGAAATTTAATCGGTCCATTGGGGGTCGAGCGGGACAACTCGACGGTTCCCTCGAGAATGACCCATATCCAGTTGCCATGGTTGCCTTCGACAATGATTTCTTCTCCGTCAAAGAATTCTTCTTCATCGACAACGTGCAGGTAATCGACTAATGGGCCCTTAATCAGCGGTAAGGATGACTTCTTGGGTGTCTCATTTTTCGGTGCGGATTCGGTCTGAATACTGACCGGCTCGACTTTTTCTATTTCGCCATCATCCAGCATGCGAAGGCCGTCAAGAATGATTTCCATGCGGCTTTTGTTGATGGTGACTTCGCCGTCATAGGGCTCGTCACTGAAGGAAAAATCGCCTTCCATCCATCCGAATAACGAAAAAATGGCCTCAAGACCGCGCAGCTCACCGTTTAGTGAATGGGCCGGGTTGCCGCCTCGGAAAAAGACGATCCCGGGTTCCTGACTCGACTTCGCCTCTATTCTCAAGATGCCATTGCTGCCATTGGAACCTAGCAGCTGAAGAAGTTCAGCCAAATTGAGAAAACTTAAATTACCGGAAAGGACAATATTACTGGCCATGGATACTCAGTCTATTTTGCCCATTTAAGCTGTTTCTGTAAATTCAGAAGGGTTCGCTTGAGGCACTCCATAATCGTTTGGGGGACCCCCTGCCCCTTAATGGCGCTGGCACTGAAATGGGGCGCTTTGAGCTGCCGGTTCAAATCCTGGTCCATACGCTCGATCGACATGAGCGGTATCCCCTCTTCCTCCAAATCTCTTTTATTATACTGCATCACCAGCGGAACCTTAAATATGCTGGTTCCATAGGATTTCAAGTTTTCATGGAGATCTTTCAGGGAAAGCATGTTCTTCTCTCGACGTACTTCCAACGAATCTGCGACGAAAACCAATCCGTCAACTTCCTTTAAAACCAGTTTGCGTGTTGAGCTGTACTGGACTTGCCCCGGAACGGTGTACAGCTGAACTTTAACATCACATCCTTTGATTTTTCCCAATCCCATCGGCAAGAAGTCAAAAAACAGGGTTCGATCGCCTTCCGTATCGATGGAAACCATCTCTCCCGCGATTTGTTTCTTGTAGGTCTTGAAGATGTATTCAAGATTCGTTGTTTTACCGCACCGTCCCGGGCCGTAATAGACGATTTTGCACTCTATTTCTCGTTTTTTAAAGTTGAACGTAGCCATTCAAATCAGCTCCAGCAATTGTTTCAGAGCGCATTAAGTGGTTAAAATCGTGATATCCAGGCTGTAGTCACCTTCTTTGGGGCCTGATTTGATTTGCGTTTTCGCCGTCACGACACCGGAGCCGTTTAAAATGGCAATCGGTGAAAAAAACTGCATGTCGGTAAGTTTGGTGCCTTTCGACAGCTCGTTGAGCAACGCACTTTCCTTGCTCGCGATAATCAGGTTGATGGAGTTGCCGGTTTGGAAACTGACATCGAATTCAACCATGCGTCCCTTTAAAGGACCGGACGGAAGTTGGATGCCGACGGAATTGATGTCCAGGAATTCATCTTCTTCGGGAAGTTCCATCTCTTCCAGAACAGGCTCTGGATCGTGAGAAGGCGCGACATCACGGGATGTCTGGGGCGTTTCAGCGGAGGCCGATTCCATTTCGAGTGTTTCCATATCCTCATCCGAGATGGTTTCCTCTCTCTGATATAATTCTCGCTCGAAACCTAACTTACGAAAACGACCCTCCAGAAAAAAACGAATTTTGTCAAGTTGGGGAATGCTGAACCGATCGTCTCCAGCCCATTTTTCAAAACACAGGGCCGCCGCCTCAAGCGCCTCCGTCTCTATATGGCAACGGACGATGTTTTTCGCCGCCGCCACCCGCACCGCTTCGACATCCAGGAGTTGCTCAAACTCCTTCATTGCACGGTCAAATTGTCCGAACTTTGCGAGTGCGATGGCGCCTTCCAAAGCGCTCGTGAAATCGCCCTTTTCGTCACCGCCGGCAAACAGTTTCTTGATAAGATTCTGTTTGTTGTCCGATACCGTCGGTTTCGATGTGGCCTGGTTGATTTGATTTATTTTCTGGTTGAGATCAACAACCTTTTTTACAATGCTGGCAATAAGCGCTTGTCCGTTTTTGATATCGGGGCTGTTTTTTATGATGTCCGTCGCTTTTTTGAACCTTTCTTTTGCTTCGTTTAAAAGCCCCTGGTTTTGATATAGATCAGCTTCCTTCAAAAGTGATATAATCTGGTCCTTAGGGTCCATTAAAACCTCATCGTTGTTCACCCTGTGCCTCATAGCATCGCATTTTGTTTGGGAACAATCTCTAACAAACAAAATGGGTTATGCCTATCCTGTGGAATATATTCAAATTTTAGAAGAAAAGTCAATACAGTCCGAACAGATAAATCTATTGACATAGCTTTTAGTCGTGTTAAAAAATCCTTCTTTTACTGGACGCATATGAAGTCGGTTCTTTTAACCCTCAACCCCACTGTGGAATAAGGAGTCGGACATGGACAAAAAAGTAACGGTTGTCGGAGCAGGCAATGTCGGTGCTACGGCCGCTCAAAGACTGGCTGAGAAGGGCCTGTGCGATGTCGTTCTGGTTGACATCGTCGAGGGCGTCCCGCAAGGCAAGGCATTGGATTTAATGGAAGCCGCTCCGGTAGAAAAGCATGACGGTCAGGTAACGGGCACCAACTCGTATGAAGCGACCGAAGGCTCGGACATCGTTATCATTACCGCAGGAATTCCGCGGAAACCCGGCATGAGTCGTGACGATCTGATCAGCACCAATGCCGGAATCGTCAAAGCGGTTACGGAGCAGGTTGCCAAATATTCACCCGATGCAGTGCTGATCATCGTCAGCAACCCGCTGGATGCCATGTGCCATGTCGCCTATGAGGCCAGTGGATTTCCCAAAAACCGCGTGATTGGCATGGCCGGTGTTCTCGATTCGGCCCGCTTCCGGGCCTTTATTGCGATGGAGCTCAATGTATCGGTCGAAAACATCCATGCCTTTGTGCTGGGTGGTCATGGCGACACCATGGTTCCCCTGCCCCGTTATTCCACGGTGGCCGGCATTCCGATTACCGAGTTGCTGCCCCAGGAACGCATCGCGGAGCTGGTTGATCGCACGGCCAACGGCGGCGCGGAAATCGTCGGGCTACTTAAAACCGGTAGCGCTTTTTATGCCCCGGCATCATCGGCGGTGGAAATGGCGGAATCCATTTTGAAAGACCGCAAGAAAATTCTTCCCTGCGCCGTCTATCTTGACGGCGAGTATGGCTACAAAGAGCTCTTCATCGGTGTGCCCGTGAAACTGGGTGCCGGCGGTGTTGAAGAAATCATCGAAATCAAGTTGACGGAAGCTGAAAAAGCCGCCTTGGACAAGTCGGCGGCGGCTGTGGAAGAATTGAAGGGTGTCTTGAAAAACCTCAATTCCTGATCATAAAAAGGCAGGTTGTCGGGCCGTACGGGGGAAAAACGCACATTCGCCTATTCGCGTCCCGAAGCCAGACGGTGGTGCAGCGCTTCCGCTGTTTTGCGATTCATGCCGGGCAGGGCACTCAATTCTTCGAGTGTCGCTGCCCGGATTGCGTGTAAGCTGCCGAAATGGCGCAACAGGGTTTGCTTGCGAATCTGACCGATGCCCGGGATTCCATCCAGATCCGAGGCAAAGGCTTTCTTTTTTCGTTTTTGACGATGAAAACGGATGGCAAACCGATGGGCTTCGTCTCGAATGCGCTGTAAAAACAGGAGCGCGGCCTCATCGTTGGCAAAACTGACCGGATTGGCCCGGTTGGGGATATAAATTTTATCCCGCAGCTCCCCACGATCGACTTCCTTCTTGGCAATCGCCGCCAGGGCAAAACGTCCTTCGATGCCCAAACGATGGATGACATCCACGGCGATATTCAACTGCCCTTTACCGCCATCCAGCAGCAGGATGTCGGGAAACGGCCATTCCGGATGGCGGCTGAACCGACGCTGCAAGATTTCTTCCATGGCCGCATAATCGTCCGGCTTGCCGACGGTTCGAATGGCAAACTTGCGATATTGCGATCGGCAGGGGCGCCCATCCTCAAAAACGACCATTCCCGCAACAGGGGACTGCCCGAATAAATTGCTGTTATCAAAACACTCGATGCGTCGGGGTATTTTTATCAGGCGAAGTCGCTTCCCGACGCTCTCCAGCAGTGTTTGTCGCTGCCGCTGATCCGCCATCCGTTCCCGCAGCGCTTTTTCGGCATTCTGGCGGCCCATTTCCAGAAGCTGTTTTTTCTCCCCCCGCTGGGGATGAAAAAGCTTGACCGATTGGGCGTGTTCCGATCGGAACCAATCTTCCAGCAGGGGGGCATCGGCAGGCACCACGGGGGTTAAAATTTCATGGGGGCACTGGGCTCCGGACGGGTATAACTGGCGAATAAAGGTGCTTAAGAGTTCGGCCTGGTCCGCGAGCGTTTCTGAAATGCTAAAATTGCGACTGCCTTGGAGATAGCCCGCGCGGATCGAGAGAACATTGACCATGACAAGGTGACCGCCTATCGCGATCGTGATGACATCACGATCGCGCAGATCTTTGGTCACCGCCCGCTGTTTTTCAAGTGTCATTTCCATGGCCTGCATCCGATCCCTCAGATGGGCCGCCTCTTCGAAAGCCAGCTTCTGAACGGCGGTTTCCATCTCGCTGCGGATTTTACGGATGAGCTCCGGTGTTCGGCCTTTGAGAAAAAGGATGACCTCGTCTACGATTTTTCGATAGAAAGATGGGTCGACATCGAGACAGCAGGGGCCGTAACAGGCGTCCATCTGGTAATGCAGACAGGGGCGGGTTCGCTGGGAAAACTCACGGTTTTTACATTTTCGCAAGCGAAAATGCTTGTTGATAAATTTGAGCGTTTCGCGAACCGCCAGCGCGGACGCAAAGGGGCCGAAATAAGCGGCGCCGTCTTTTCCAATTTTGCGGACGATGGACAGGTTGGGATAGGGGTGGTTGAGATCGATCCGCAGCACCGGGTAGCGCTTGTCATCTTTGAGAATGACATTGTAGCGCGGCCGGTGGCGTTTGATCAGATTGGACTCCAGCAGGAGGGCTTCTTTTTCGGAGCCGGTGACAATGGTGTCAAAAGCGATGACCCGCCGCAACAGGGTCCGTGTTTTGATGTCGGATGCGCCTGTTTTCAAGAAATAAGATGCCAGACGACGTTTGAGGTTTTTCGCTTTGCCCACATAGAGAATGCGACCGGCCGCGTCTTTCATCAGGTACACCCCGGGGGCGGTCTCGGCCTGGCGCACCTTTTCTTTGAGATCAGGCCTGATATCGTCATAGAATGGTGTCATGCGTCTCCGGGTGAATTCCGAAATCGTCGTTGGTCTTTTTACCGACAACAAGTGAGATTAGATCTTGCCATCGAAAACAATGCGTTCTTTGAGGGCCTGGATACGATCGCGCAATTTCGCCGCGCGCTCAAATTCAAGGTCGCGCGCGGCTTGCAGCATGTCTTTTTCAAGTTTTTGGATCGATTGTTCCATATCCTCGATCGTCCGATAGGCCTCCCGCGGTTCGCTGACACACTTGGGTTCCTTGTCGCCGGAGGATGACAAGGTGTCAAATATCGACACGATTTCTTTCTGGATGGTCTGCGGCGTGATGCCATGTTTTTTATTATAGGTCATCTGGATCGACCGTCGCCGTTCGGTTTCGGATATCGCCTGTTGCATGGAATGCGTTACGCGGTCCGCATACATGATAACCTTGCCACGCACGTTACGGGCCGCCCTTCCGCAAGTCTGAATCAACGAGCGGGTCGAACGCAGAAATCCCTCTTTGTCCGCATCCAGAATCGCCACCAGGGAGACTTCCGGAATGTCCAGGCCTTCCCGCAACAGGTTAATGCCGATCAGTACGTCAAATTCACCCCGCCGCAAATCCCGAATGATGTCAATGCGTTCGAGTGTTGAAATATCCGCGTGCAGATAGCGCACCCGAAGTCCCAGATCCGTATAGTATTCGGACAGATCTTCGGCCATGCGTTTCGTCAGGGTCGTCACCAGCACCCGTTCGCTGCGTTCGACGCGTCGGCGAATCTCATCCATGAGGTCGTCAACCTGGGCGCCGGCGGGGCGCACTTCGATTTCCGGGTCGACCAATCCTGTGGGACGCGCAATCAACTCCACCAGGTTGTTCTGCCCCAGCTCCCGCTCGTAATCGGCAGGTGTTGCCGAAACATAAATCCTGCGTTTGAATCGTGCCGTGGATTCTTCGAATTTCAAGGGGCGGTTATCCAGGGCGGATGGCAGTCGGAACCCGTATTGGACCAGTGTTTTTTTACGGCTGCGGTCCCCCTTGTACATACCGCCCAACTGAGGAACGGAAATATGGCTCTCATCGATAAACAACAGGAAATCATCCGGAAAATAGTCCAACAGGGTCGGTGGCGGTTCTCCGGGCGACCGGCCGGTCAGATGGCGTGAGTAGTTTTCGATGCCATTGCAGTAGCCCAGTTCATTCATCATTTCGAGGTCATACAGGGTCCGCTCTTCCAGTCGCTGTGCTTCCACCAGCCGATTTTCACGGCGAAGATGGTCTAACGTCTCTTTCAGTTCGGCCATGATGGTGGCGGTGGCGCGTTTCAATGTGCCGGCTTGGGTAACGTAATGACTGGCAGGGAAAACAGATGCGCGCGCGACAGACCGTATGACCGTGCCACGCAACGGGTCGATTTCCGCCAGAGCATCGATTTCGTCGCCAAAGAATTCGACGCGCAGGGCAATATTTTCTTCGTAGGCCGGGAAAATTTCTACACGGTCGCCACGCACCCGAAAGGTGCCGCGGTGAAAATCGATGTCGTTGCGCTCATATTGCATCGAAACCAGGCGGCGCAGCAGCACGTCCCGTTCCAATTCGCTGTTTTTTTCGATGTCCACCCGCATGGCGAGGTAGTCTTCCGGGGCGCCTAGTCCATAGATGCAGGAGACACTTGCCACGACGATGACATCCCGGCGGGACAATACCGAACGGGTGGCGGAGTGCCGCAGCTTGTCAATCATTTCATTGATGGAGGAGTCCTTGGCGATATAGGTGTCACTGGCGGGAATATAGGCCTCCGGCTGATAATAGTCGTAATAGCTGACAAAATATTCGACCGCGTTATCAGGAAAAAAGGTCTTGAATTCATTGTAGAGCTGGGCGGCCAGGGTTTTGTTGGGCGCAACCACAAGGGTCGGAACGGACAACGCCGCAATGACATTGGCCATTGTGAATGTTTTACCCGATCCGGTGACACCCAGCAGGATATGATGCCGGGCCCCTTTTTTCAGGTTGCGAATCATGGTGCTGATGGCGCGGGGCTGATCCCCTTGCGGTGTCATGGTGGTGCAAAGCGTGAACAATGGTTTCATAAAAACAGTTTCACCCTGCGGCTACGATAGCGAATGGCGGTTGTGGCGATAGCGATCACATCAGGCCATTTTCCGTTCTAGAAGATGCCGCCGCGTTGCGCAACAGCACAATACACTGGGCGGCGATGCCCTCTCCCCTTCCGACCGCGCCAAGCCCTTCCAGCGTGGTGGCTTTGATATTGATTTGGACGGGGTTCAGCCGCAGCACGGCTGCCAGATGTGACACCATCGCTTCTCGAAAGGGGTTGATTTTCGGTGCCTCGGCCATTACGGTTGCATCGATATTGGCGATGATCCAATCCACACGGATCATTTCCCGGACCATGTCCAACAGCTTTAGGCTCTCGATGTCGGCCCAGGCCGGATCGGTATCCGGGAAATGGCAGCCGATATCGCCCAAACCCGCCGCTCCTAGAAGCGCGTCACAAATGGCGTGTGTTAAGACATCGGCATCGGAATGCCCTAAGAGCCCTTTTTCAAAAGGAATCTCGACACCTCCCAAAATCAAACGTCGCCCGGCAACCAGCCGGTGCACGTCATATCCCATCCCGATCCGCATGGACCCTCCTTTGATGCCAAATTAATACGGGTGCCAGCTACGCCTTACCCGTTTTACGCGGTTGCCAATTTAGGAATCATTTTTATTTAAGGATTTCCCATTTCGGACGATATGTACTATACACATCCATACAACAAAAATCATCTTGAAACCGCCGCGCCCGGCTGAATCTGGACGGCAACCTCTGCTCTCGCGACCCCATTGATTGACGGTTGATCAGCATCGAGGAAAAAGCCTGCGTTTATGACGCTTGTGACTGTTGAACAGGAACGACATGACCACTATACCGCAGCACCGCATTCAATTTAAAAAACCGGATCTTGAAAGTCTTTGCAACGATTTCACAGTCGTTGATATGCATTTTCACACCCAACATTCCGACGGCCACAACTCGGTTGCCGAGATCCGTGAATATGTTCGTCGGCTGGGTATCGGAATCGCCATCACCGACCACAACGCCATTGGCGGCGCGGTTGAACTCGCCGGTCACGATGATCTGTTGTGCATCCCCGGCATCGAAGTCACATCGGCCGAAGGCAGCCATGTGCTGGTCTATTTTTATGCTTCCGGCGATTTGGAACGGTTTTATGCGCACACCATTTTACCGGCCATGGGCGCCGAAATCATGAGTTCGACTTCCTTGGAGATGGAGGCGATCATTGAAGCCGCCCGCCGCTTTCCGACCGTCGTCGTTTTTCCGCACCCCTACAGTGCCGCCTATTCCGGGATCCATAACTCGTATTTTTCGGAAACACGGCTCCTGGCGCTATATGACATGGTGGACGGCATCGAAGTCATCAATGCTGAAAACATGAACAAATGGAATTTGCAGAGCACGGTGCTGGGCTTTAATGTCGGCAAGGGGATTACCGGTGGTAGTGACGGCCACCGCTTGTCGCAAATGGGCAAGGCCGTTACCTATGCGGATTGCCCGGCCGCTCGGGAAGCCTTTCTGGATGCCGTAAAGATGGGGCAAACCCACGTGGTCGGCAAGGAAATCGACCTCCTGCGCAAAGTGACCTCGAATACCATCAAGCTGAAGCATAACATCCGCAATTATCCGGACCTTATTGAAAAAAATATCCGCTACAGCTGCACGCTGTTCAACGCCAAACAACGTTCCCTGAGAGAAAACATGCGCCGCAATTTTCACGGCTTTGGACGCTGATCTTATGTGACGGTTTTGCTAAAACCTGCCGCCATCCCCCTCCAAAAACATAGCGCGCTATCCACTTGACCCCGGTGGACCGCAGCGCTATAAGCATTCCTTTCGTGTCATACCAATCCCCGATGCCTTCAAAATGGGATACACAACGGATTTGCAGGTCAACCGGGCATAATCCGCCTTTACCAATGGAAATGACCGTGGATATAACGCGAACGATCCGGAACGCGCTCCAAAGACCCGGTGGCGCTTTAAACGAAAACGAAGCCAAAAAGGTATTGCGTCGCTGCGGCATTCCGGTCGTCGAAGAAACCGTGGCCTTGGATGTTGACGAGGCCCTGGCGGCGGCGGAGACCATGGGCTACCCGGTCGTACTCAAGGGGCTTGGACACCAGTTGCTGCACAAATCCGAGATGGGGCTGGTTCACGTCAATCTGCAGACGGCGGAACATCTCCAGCACGCGGCGAAGGATATTACGACCCGTGGAAACGGCCGCCTCGAGGGGCTTCTGGTCCAACCTCACATCAGCGCCCGGCGGGAATTGATGGCCGGTATGGTGAGGGATCCGCAATTTGGTCCTGTCGTCATGTTCGGTCTCGGCGGCGTGCTGGCCGAGGCGCTTTCCGACACGGCCTGTCGGCTCCTTCCCCTTTCCGCTGCAGAGGCCACCGAGATGATCACCGCCATCCGTGCGGCATCCCTATTGGACGCTTTTCGAGGGGAAAGCGCTGTCGATCGCGCAGCTATCACGGATTTGCTGCTCAAGCTATCCGAATTGGCGTCGACTTTTCCCGACATCGCTGAAATCGACCTCAACCCATTGATGATTGGATCGGATGGATCGATCCATGTCGTGGATGCCCTGATCACCTGCCGTGCCCAAAGCCGCCTACAGCGTTTTGTCGAAGCGGTTGCGCCCGGCGACATCCACAACCTGTTCTACCCCCGCCGGATCGCTTTTGTGGGGGCTTCCGCCCAGTTCGGCAAATGGGGCCACATGCTTTTCGCCAATACGGTCGGGGGCGGCTTTAAAGGCGATGTCTATCTGGTCAATCCGCGCGGCGGCAAAATCGCCGGACGCGACGTCTATCGCCGGGTTACCGAAATCCCGGAAGCTATCGACCTGGTGGTGGTGACCATTCCCGCCGCCCAGGTGCGGGGATTGCTTCCGGAATTGAAGCAAAAGGACATCCGGAACATGCTGCTGATCACCTCCGGGTTCGGTGAAACCGGCGGAGACGGCCTTGATTTGGAGCAACAATTGGTAAAAGAGGCCCGTGAAGCCGGCGTGCTCATCCTGGGGCCCAATACCATGGGCATCTGTAACCCGCATATTCACTTTTACTGCACGGGGTCGCCGGTCCGGCCCAAAGCCGGCCATACGGCGGTCGTGGCCCAATCGGGCAATATGGGAACCCAGCTTCTGGCCTTTGCCGAGCAGCAGGGGATCGGCATCCGGGGATTTGCCGGATCGGGCAACGAGGCCATGCTGACGATCGAGGACTTTCTGGAAGGCTTCGAACACGACCCGTTGACCCGCACCGTCATGCTCTATATTGAAAGCGTCAAACAGGGCCGCCGTTTTTTTGAAAGTGCCCGGCGGGTCAGCCGCCAGAAACCGATTGTGCTGCTGAAGGGCGGGCAGAGCCTGGCCGGGAACCGGGCGGCGGCCAGCCACACCGGTGCGATGGCTTCGGATACCGCGGTCTTCAACGCCATGTGCCACCAGGCCGGCATTGTCAAAGTGGATCGCCCCATGGAACTCCTCGACTTGTCCGCGGCCTTTTCTTCCCTGCCCTTACCCGCCGGAAACCGGGCCGCCATCATGACTTTGGGCGGTGGTTGGGGGGTCGTTACAGCCGATCTATGCGCCCAGAATGGTATCGACGTACCGCCGCTGGACGATGCCCTTGTCCACCGCATCAATACGATGCTGCCCCCCTACTGGAGCCGCACGAATCCGGTGGACCTGGTCGGAGAAAATGATCTGGATCTTCCTCTGGCGGTAATGGAGGAATTGCTGCGCTGGGAGGGATGCGATGGCGTGATCAATCTCGGGATCCTCGGTCGACGGATCTTCGTCAAACGGTTAACCGAGGCAACCGCCGCGGCCGATCCGGAGCTTGATCCCGAATTTCTGGAACTGGCACGAAACACCCTGCAATCGTTTGAAAAAACATATGTGCAACGCATCGCGATGCTATGTGCCAAATACGGCAAACCGGTTTTCGGGGTGAGCCTTCTGCGCGAAGACGGCGATCGAACCGTCTACACGGTTGACGGGTGCGATTTTAACGGGGTATTTTTTGAAACTCCGGAACGTGCCGTTCAGGCTTTCGCTAAAATGGTTGAGTACCGCCGATTTCTCGACCGGTCACCCTCAGAATGAAAAATGACGGCCCCAACATGCGATACCCCAAAATTCCCTCACATAAATACGCGTATACCTGCCGATTCGATTTCGATGTCGGCTATCTGGTCGAAAGCCCCTGCCGCTGTTGCGAAAAACAGGAGAATCTGCCGCAATGTGCCCACACCTGTCATCTTCTCGATCGTGTGCGCGGCATTTTGGCGGACACGATTTCATGTGCCTGCCGACGGTGATTGCCGCCGGCGGGCAGTGAAACAGGGTCATCCGGGAAACCGGTGGATATTGGCGCCCCAGGTGACGCCCGATCCCAATCCGAGAAAAAGCACCGTACTGCCCTTTCCGATCAGCCCCATTTCCAAAGCTTCGTCCAGGGCCAGCGGAATCGTGGCCGCCGTCGTATTGCCGTAGCGCTGGATGTTGTGAAAGACCTTTTCTTCCGGGAGCTTCATCATCTGCTGATAGAACTGGTTGATGCGCATGTTGGCCTGGTGCGGGATATAGAGATCGATATCCTCGGTTGTCAGCCCGGCCTGATCCAAGGCCTCTTTGGTCACCTCCGGCAGGCGGCGCAGCGCCTCTTTGAAAATCGCCTTGCCATCCATGTAGGGAAAGTGGCGCCGTTCTTCCATCATTTTAGCCGTCAAACGCGGCCATTCTCTTGATGCAGGGGCCTCTGTCTTGAGGCTTTCCGCCATCGATCCCTTGGTATGCAGGATCGACGCCAAAACACCTACATTCTGGTCGCTCTCAACGGCTTCGACACAAACAGCCGCCGCCCCGTCTCCAAAAATAACGCTGACATCCCGACCTTCGGTCGAAATATCAAGACCCGTACTGTGAACCTCGGCGCCCACAAGGAGAATTTTTTCGGCCATACCACTGCGAATATAGGCATCCGCCGTGGCCAGTCCATAAATGAAACCGGTGCACTGCTGTCGGATATCCAGGGTCGGGGTCGTACTCAACCCGAGTTTGTTTTGGAGCAGGCAACCCGATCCCGGAAAAAACAGATCCGGGCTCAGCGTGGCGAAAATGATCAAATCAATATCTTCGGGAGACCATCCCGCCCGGTCCAGGGCAATTTTGCTGGCCTCCAGTCCGAGATCACTGGTGCCGACGGGTGCCGCCTCATCGATCCAATGCCGTTTTTCAATACCGGTGCGCTGGCGGATCCATTCATCGGAAGTCTCCATCCACTGACTGAGGTCATCATTGGTTACAACGCGCGGCGGCACGTAACGCCCGGTTCCCGTAATAACGGTTTTTTTTGTCATGATAAGACTCCTGCTCCAAGGTTGACGATTTGCAATTTCTGTCACACTGCCCGGGGTCAGACCCCTTTATTGGGCTCGCCCCAGAGGGCTACGGAAAGCCCGGAGGTTCTCTGGATCGTTCGGGACAGGGCCTGATCGATCGTGTTTTCCTGCGCCATCAGGATCAGCTGGTGGCGTGCCCGTGAACATCCCGTGTAGACCAATTCGCGGCTCAATACGGGTGTGTCCTGGTCCGGCAGTATCAGGAGGGTGCTGTCGAATTCCGACCCCTGGCTTTTATGGATGGTCATGGCAAACGCGCTCTGATGTTCGGGCAGGCGCTGCGGACTTATGGCACGCAATTCGCCACTTTCCTTTTGAAACCAAACGCTTAGCCGACCATCTGAATTCGGCCAGGTCAGGCCGATATCGCCGTTGAACAACCCGATGCGATAGCTGTTGCGCGTCATTATGACCGGGCGTCCTTTGAACCAGGGGCGTGTCCGGTTAATCAGCCGCGCCTTTTGCAGCAGATCCGTCGCGGTTTGATTCAATTGGTCCACCCCGAAGGGACCTTTGACCAGCGCCCCCAAGATCATAAAGCGGCTGAAGTGCGCCAGGGCCTCCTCCGGTTCCCGGCTGGTAAGATACGATTCATAGCCTCTGAGGACGTGGGCTGCAAGTAATTTGTGAAATTCCGACCGACTGCGCCATTGCTCCCAACGGACGGTTGCCTTCGGATTATTATGGAAAAGCTGTTTGATCCGACCGCTGTCACCAAGATTGATGGCCTGGGTCAGGGCACCGATGCCGTCCTCCTGGTCGAATCGGTAATTTTTATGCAACACGACGGTGCCGTCCGCCAGTGGCAGCGCCGCGGGCGTATGTTGATCCGCAGAAGGCAGGGGCATCCCTGTCAGAGCGAAAATCGAATCCCGCATCGCGGCCGAGTAGCTTTTTTCCCGGGCACCGCGGCAGAGATCGCCGAATACAGCACCGGCCTCCACCGAGGCCAGCTGGTCTTTGTCCCCCAAAATAACCAAACGTGCGTCTTTCGGAACCGCTTGCACCAGACGGTCCATCAGGACAAGATCGACCATCGACGCTTCGTCCACCACGACGACATCGGTCGCCAATGGATTTTGGGCATTGAAAACAAATCCCCTTCCACCGGGCTGTGTCCTGAGCAGGCGGTGGATGGTGCTTGGTTCCAGCTTCGCCAGCGCTGCCGCGACCGATGGCGGGCAATCCATGGACAGACTGGCATCGGATAGCGACGCACCCAACCGGGCCGCAGCCTTGCCGGTTGGCGCGCAGAGGTGGATGCGCAGAGGCGTCTCCTGTGTCCATTCGATTAAGACCCCCAAGAATTTGGCAACGGTCGTTGTCTTGCCGGTGCCGGGCGCTCCGGATATGATGCAGAGTCGCTTGAGGAGCGTGATGGCGGCGGCGATTTTCTGCCAATCCGGCAAACCGTCCGAGGGCGAATTACAAAAATAGCGATTCAACAAAGGGCGCAGTTGTTCCATTTGGTCCGGCGACAACGTCTGACCAGCCGATGCCGCGCGCTGTCGAAGGCGTTGCGCCAATTGCTGCTCATGCTGGTAGAGCCGCTGAAGATAAACCCGGCCGTGACGGTCGCACACGAGCGGACAATGGCTATCAGCATCACCGACCATTGTTGATGACCGAAGTTGGTCGATCCATGAATCAACGTCGGGACATCGCCCTATGGGAGCTCTTTCGCTCGGTTCCTTAAACTCATGTCCGGCCCACTGGTGAAGATCGATACAGACATGCCCTTCGCCCGCAGCGCGGCTGACCAACAGTGCCGCCAATGGTACGGCAGGGGGATCGTTGGGCGCGAGCCGTGCCAGCAGACGGGCCAGAGCGATATCGATATCTCTAAATATTTTGTTGTTATAAAGAGTATTTAAAGATAATTTATTCATTTATTACTTGATGCTAAACGGCATGATGCACGTTGTTGATGGTGGTCGATGGGATGCCCAAGGTGCGCCGCAGATCCCGGATCAGTTCGGGCGCCGGCCGATCAAAGAAAACGCCGGTGGTCGATCCGGCGAAGGTCCGCATGCCGCGAATGAAGAGGTAGTATATGCCGCCAAAATCCCTCTGATAGGAATAGTCGGGGCAGCTGGATCGCAGATATTGATCCAGTGCCAGGGTGTAGAGGTGGTATTGCAAAAAATAGAAATCGGTTTCCATGACTTCCGCCAGGCGGGACAGACGGTAGTCCTCAAATATCTCCCCCAGCAGATTCGATTTCCAGTCGATGATGAAATAGCGATGATTGTGACGCAAAACAAGGTCGATGTACCCTTTGAGATAACCGCCCGAAAGCCTGAAATCCAGCTGGTTCATTAAAATGGGGAGTCTGTCCTGGAAAACCGGCAACCGGCACGCTGAAAAGGCCTGCCCGAGTGATGCGGCATCGACCGCACCCAGCGGCAGGTGGAAAGCCAGTTCATTCAACCGATGTTTGGGAGTAACCTGATGGAGGGCATAGCGTGCGCCGTCATGCCGATGAAGTGGCGTATGAATCACCCGTTGAAGCATCGCCATGATCGGTTCCCGCCAGTGGCGATCAAACCCGTAATGCCGCATGCGCTCATCGACCAGGCGCAGCCATTGTTCATCGGTTGAAGCTGTGGTGAAATCGATTTTTTCAAGCAGTTCGTGAAAAAAAAGTCCAGCCCGCGCACTGGCTTCAAATCTTCCGATATCACCGATGGATCGTGACGGGTCGCCTGTCTCGGTGACATGAACCCGGTCATGGCCCGTTTCTTCACGATCCAGGCGATCCTCCGGTATTTCCGGATCATCGTGACGATGGTGAACCAGGGATGAAAAGCTGGCGATTTTCCATGGGGGCTTTGCGGGGCGGCTGAAAATCCGGGGGCTTTCCACAGAAGTGAGCGGTTTCTTTTTGCGGGAAGGCTGATCTGCCGTTTGGGGCAGATCAACGACGGTAATCGTGCCGTTCGATTGGTTACCCAAGTCCAGAATTTCCCGTCGATGGGAGGCACTGTCCTGCTTTAAAAAAGTGCCGGCCATGGCCTGCAGCCGAGGCCACAAGGCGCTATTTGGTGGGCTGTCGTGACCGGCGTGCATCAGGTAGGCCATTGCCGATTTCTCCGCCGACGGCAGTTTTGCCCAGGTCAAATAGCAGCGGATCTTGGCCCGCGTGACTGCGACATACAGGAGACGAAGCGCTTCCGCCATCTGCTCTTCGGCCATCCGGGCCAGATGGCGTTCGATTTCGGTGGATCCCAGGTCCAACATACGACGGCCGTCCTGATCGGCATCATGGAACAGTGCCGGTGGGCGAGGCGACGACAGTCCCTCCCAGACGAAGGGACAAAAAACGATGGGGAATTCGAGTCCCTTGCTTTTGTGAATCGTCAGGATGGTGACGGCGTCATCATCACTTTCCAGGCGGGTTTGATGAGCGTCGGCGGTGTCGTGGGGCTCCAGGCGCTGCATGTTAAGCCACTGGATGAGTTCGCCCATTCCCAAACCGCGCTCGACCGACACCTGGTGCATCAATTCGGCCAGATGCAGAACATTGGTGACATAGCGTTCCCCGTCGGGACGTTTGAGCAAGCGCACCGCTATTTGTTCATTGACCATGAGGTGTCGGAACATGCGGATAAACCCGTTTTCGACCCACAGCGCACGATAGTGAAAAAATCGATCGAGCAGATTTTCCCACCAACGCGGCGTTTGGATGCTGAAATCCAGCGCATCGCCCTTCTGCCCGAAAAAAGGGGTCGTCAGGGCGGTGCGGACGGCTGTTTCCGACGCCGGGTCCGCCACGGCATCCAGAACCCATCGCAGGTCAAGCGCTTCCGGCCGATGAAATACGCTGCCCGCATTGTACACCACGGCCGGGATGCACGCGGCGGCAAAACAGCGTTTGATCTCCTGGGCTTGTCGGTTGGTGCGCACCAGAATCGCCATATCCCGGAAGGCGACGCCCCCCTTTCCCGGCATCGCCATCCTGGCCAGCCGCGCCACCTCATGGGCAACGGCGACACCAATGCGTTTGGATGCCGTCTTTTTGGTGAGCTTTCCGCGACCCTTTACTTTAGCGGGGTTGTCCAGAAACCAAATGGTCAGCGGTGACAATCCATCCGGAATCGACGGGACCGACGAACCGGCGAGAGCAGCCGTCGCCGGCCGAAAAGCGATATCCGGCCAAACAAAAGGATACTTGCACTGGCCGAACAACACATTCACGGCGTGCACCATGTCCGGCATCGAACGCCAGTTCTGTGTCAAGGTATAGCGGGTCCCGGCGTTTTGGGCGGCTTCCAGATAGGTGACGATATCGGCACCGCGAAAACTATAGATGGACTGTTTGGGATCCCCGATCAAAAACATCCGGTGCTCGCCGGTCGTAAAGAGCGTTTTGAAGATCGCGTACTGCACCGGATCCGTGTCCTGGAATTCATCGATCAGAACAGCGCGATAACGCGACCGCAGCATGCCGGATAGCTGGCCGGTATGGTCTTCCCGCAGGGCATTACGGACCAGCACCAAAAGGTCGTCGAAGAACAGCACCTGGTTGTCCTGTTTGTGCCGCGCCAATTCTTCATCGGTGACGTTAAAGAACCGAACAAGCCAGGCAATCACCCACTGCTGTATGGCTGCTTCCAGCCGTTGGGCTTCCTCAAGCAGACGGTCGCAGCTTGCAAAAAAAGGATGCTGCGGCGCCTGCGTTCCCTTTTTGGCCGAGGCATCCAATTTGGTTTGACTCAGATAGGTCAATGCGTCCGGCAGTGACAGGCCGCTGGTCGAAGACAGGCGCCATCGATCCATCTGGTGGCGCCATATGTCAATTTTCTCATCGCGCTTGCTATGAAAATCATCCCGGTTGGCCGAACGGTCCAAGCTGCCGTAGATATTGGCTTTCAGGTTCGGTGTGGCCAGCATCGGCAGAACGGTGTCTCGGCATTGACGCCATTGGTGGCGTGTTTCGGCACAGCGCTCGCGAAAAACCGCGTTGGAAACGGGTATCAAATTGGGGGAATCCGGCAGAATTTTGAGATCCGGGATAGCATAACTGCTGTAGAGCTGGGCCAGATCATCCGGTTTTTTTATGGTTTTGAAGACCGTATCTATATGTTCCGGCGAAGTGTCGTGCCAGGTCCTGCGCCAGAAATCATCGGCCAGGCCCTGTATGATCGACCGGGCATCCGTCACCAGTTCGGCATCAAACCCGTTGCCGGTTTCAAAGGCCATTTCGTTGAGGACGCGGTGACAAAAGCCGTGGATGGTAAAAACCGGCATGCGGTCGAAATTGGCCAGGGCGTCCTCGATGCGTGCCAGGGCGATCTCCCGGGGGCCGCTCTGGTCAAGGAGCGCGCCCAAGACCGCATCACCGGATGATCGCCCCTGAAGGATGTGGCGGGCGTCCTGAAGACGACGGCGCACACGATCACGCAGTTCCGCCGTGGCGGCCGTCGTAAAGGTCACGACCAGAATCTGTTCGGGAAGAAGAGCCTCTTCAAGGATGAGCCGCAATACCAGGGTGGTGATGGTATGGGTTTTCCCGGTACCGGCACCGGCTTCGATGAGACAGGTACCGTTAATCGGGCTTTGAATGGCGTCGAATGGTTGCATCAGGGGAAACGAGCCTCAGGAAGCCTAAAAAAAATCTTTGCGCGACAACGCCGACCATTGGGTTCTTTCCCGGCGGTCGCGTGGAACAAACGGCCGGTCCTCAGAAGGTCGAATCGGTCGGTAGTTTATGGCGCGGCATGACGGTGCAGCTCTGATCGGCTGGATCAAAAACGATAACGGCCGATCCTTCCTTCAACTGGCGGCGAACCTGGTCGACTTTTTCGCGAAGCGAAGGCGGTGCCATATGCCCATAGTCCGTGCCTTCCCGATTGACATAGGCTTCCAGCAGACCCGCCAGCGCTTCCGGGCTCAATTGTTCGAAGGGAACAACAACGAATCGATGCCGGTTCATTCTCTATACACGCTTAACCACAGCCATAATCAGCCCTTTTGGCAGCGCCTTTTCAGCGGACCGTCAGATGATGGAATCCTGAATCCGAGTGTCGAATACGCGCTGGCTCTTGCGTTCCGAGCGTGGCAGGCTGCCGTAGGGCACAAGCTCCACCTCGGGCGTCACCATCAGTTCGCGCTTGATTTTCTTGGACAGAACCGCTGCCAGTGGTTGACAATCCGCCATATTCTCCTGCTCGCTGATTTCGGTGACAATGCGCATGTTGCCGCGCTCCGCGGCATCACGCGTGAGATGAATCTGGTATTCCGATCCCAGGCCGGGTATGCTGGAAATGATCGTGTCGATATGGGACGGATAGATATTGACGGCACGAAAGATAAACATGTCGTCGGTGCGTCCCATGATGCGTGAATGCCGCGGCATGATGCTGCCGCAACTGCATTCACCCGGCAGGATGCGGGTGATGTCGTGGGTGCGGTAACGGATCAGGGGGACGGCCTCCTTGGCTAACGTGGTCACCACCATCTCGCCCCACTCCCCTGCTTCGACCGGCTCGAGCGTTTCCGGGTTGAGAATTTCGAGCAGGTAATAATCCGCCCAATAGTGAATGCAGTCGTGGTCCGGGCATTCGATGCCGGTACCGGGGCCATAGAGCTCGGTCAGTCCGGTAATGTCAAAGAGTTCGGCCCCGCCCAGCAGGCTGCTGATTTTCTGGCGCATGGATTGGGACGAACGTTCGGATCCGTAGATGACCTTGCGGACGTTGACCAGGTCGGTCAAGCCGCGGCGATTGATTTCTTCGGCCAGCAGAAGGCCCATGGAAGCGGTGCAGCACAGCACGGTGGACTGAAGGTCCAGCAAGAACTGGCACTGCAGATCGACGTTCCCCGGACCGGCCGGGAGGGCCATGGCGCCCACTTTTTCACAGGCGGCCTGGAAGCCGACCCCGGCTGTCCAGACGCCGTAGCCGACCGCGATCTGGACCCGATCCTTTTCCGTCACACCGGCCATGCGGTAACACCTGGCAAAAAAGTGCGCCCAATCGTCGACATCTTTTTGCGTGTAACAGAGGTTTTTGCGTTTCCCGGTTGTTCCGCTGCTGGAGTGGATGCGGACGATCTTCTCGAACGGGACGCACCGCAGAGGAAAAGGATAGCCCGCGCGTAAGTCATCAGCCGTGGTAAACGGCAAGTGGCGCAAATCGTCCAGACTGCGGATATCGCCGGGGGTCACGCCGGCAAGATCGAATTTATTGCGATAATCCGGGGAACCGTTATAGGCATGGGCTACCGTCCATTGCAGGCCTTTGAGTTGATGCGCCTGGAGCTCCTCCCGCGTTTGGAACCTCGGCATGAAATGTTCGTTCGGGCTCATTTACGATCTCCTCTGCGATTTGCGATACTAACAGTGTTGTGGGGTTTTGCCGGACGGCAGATATCGTGTCTCCACTCAATCGAATCGGCTACCCTACCAATCCTTCCCGGTGGTGTCAATTTATGTTCAGCCGGGTTCGGATGGCTTGCGTTGCAGCGACATCGAAGATGAGATCTTGATCACGAAACACTTTTGGCATAAGGTGGCCACCCGGTCGGACCATCCGGCTGATTTCTCATTCGCATGGCGCATTTTCATTGACCAAGTCGTCCCCGATACCGGGATTGAATCAGGAAGCGCAAGACGGGCGACCGTTTTGCCGCGACCCTATCTTTCATGGAGGCAACATGTCGAAAGACCATCAGGAAGGCTATGCCGGCAAACATCCGGAATCCACCCATCTGGAAGAAAAAGTGGCGTCTGCGTTAAGCAAAGCGGTGGAAAAGGGGCGCATCACCTGTGCCGCGGCCCACGGCGTTGCCAAAGATCTTGGGCGGTTGCCCGCCGATATCGGAATGGCGCTTGATTTAATGGAGGTTCGCTTGATGCGCTGCCAGTTGGGTTTGTTTGGCTATACGCCTGAAAAGCGGATCGTCACCAAACCGAATCAATGGGACGCCAAGCTGGAAAAAGACATCCGTGAGGCGTTGTCCGACGGTCGGCTGCCCTGCGCGGACGCCTGGGCCATCGCACGCCGCCGGAAAGTACCGCGCCTGACCGTGGCCAACGTGTGCGAGGCCTTGGATATCAAAGTACGTCCGTGTCAACTCGGTGCGTTTTAAATGAAACGCGGGGTCATTCGGGAAATGTGAAATATCGTCCTGCTTAGGGAAGGCCCTTGCGCGTTGGCCGTTGGTCGCTGGCCGCAGCGTGTGACTGCCGAAAAATCTGTTTATATGGAGATCGTTACCGTATCACGGGGTAATGTTCAGGCGGAACCCATTCCCATCACCCCAGCGTGTTGGAAACCTTGAAGGGCGTGCAGCGCACCGCAAGTGTTCCTTTTTTCACCCACAGGCGCACCATGGTCAGCGATTCATTTTCCAGGTTGACGATGCTGGGCAGACTTTCCGCAAGGGCGATGTCGTCCTTGTTAAATTCATAGTAGAAGGTATTCTGACTGTAGGGGTCGGCCACAAGGATGATTTTATCCGGGTTGTCGGGATGCTGGAACGGTGAACCGGAGTAGGCAATATGCGTCTCGGCCAGTCGAATATGATCCGCCGGTTTACGATAGGCCTGAATTTCAAATTTACCGGCTTTTTGCAGGAAAGTTGTCAGGGTCATTGCAGCACCTCCGGATGATGGTCTGCCGCTGGAATTGGTGGTTGGCTATCGCCTTTGCGCACCTTTCTCGTCTATTCCTCTGCATCCATTCGATCGATATAGGCCGCTATGCCCTCACGGGTTTGAGTGTCCATGTCAAGGAACTGAAATCCGGCGCCTTGCAAATTGGCGTGCCGGTCGCGATAATTGTCGACCACGCGTGACCGGGTGGACAGCTTGCTTGGGGTGCCCGGTAGATCCAAACGGATATGAACGGTCTGTCCCGCTTGGAAAGGCAGTTTCTTTTCGATAAAAAAGCCATCCCGGCTGAGGTTCGTCACCCGATGGAAATAGACATCGGCGCCACACCATTCTTCAACCCATAATTCCACGCCGATGCGGGGGTTTGTTCGCTTTTCGATCGTCGGTCCGTTAGCAGATCGATCGACTTGGGTCATGGCAGGCTCCTATCCGGCATGATCACACGGGGGCATTTTCGATTTTAGGCGGTGTTCGCCAGAGCGCGGCCAGAGCGCCGGTGGTAAATTTCGTGACGATCTCGCCAAAAATGATGGCCACCAGCATGGCCGGTTCGAAAACGCCCATAAAGGCAATGATGTTGAAGAGAAGGCTGTCCAGGGGGATGCTGACCAGATTTGAACCGGTGACACGCTGCAACCAGCTGCGATGGAGCAATTGGTGGTAAATTTCGGTGTCGGCCGCTTCGCTCAGCACGATGGCGATAAACGACGCCAGGATAATCCGCCAGGG
>Ga0180430_10001215_pt1 | contig 25838 bp, 20 predicted proteins | sample SS_ome_9_FD_132999 | JGI IMG/M metagenome (GOLD analysis project Ga0180430, IMG submission 132999) | Hypersaline lake sediment archaeal communities from the Salton Sea, California, USA - SS_1_S_2 metaG | ecosystem: Environmental > Aquatic > Non-marine Saline and Alkaline > Hypersaline >... | reverse complement strand
CTGTCGGGGAAAGCGTTTGCTGAAAAATTCGTCAGGGCAGTTGAGATTGCCAGGGCCGATTCCTACCGGGCTGTAACACACAACAAAGGCATTTTCAACGGGATGGACGGCGTGGTGATCGCCACCGGGAACGATTTCCGTGCGGTGGAAGCCTGTGGACATGCCTATGCAGCGCGCGACGGGCAATACAGGGGACTCTCTTTGGCATCGCTCCGGGACGACATCTTCCGGTTTGAGCTCAAAGTACCGATGTCTGTTGGAACGGTAGGCGGTCTGACTTCAGGACACCCGCTGGCCAGGACCAGCCTGAAGATCATGCAGGAGCCTTCAGCTGTGGAGCTGATGATGATCATCGGTGCAGCCGGACTTGCCAACAACTTCAGTGCCGTCCGTTCACTGATCACCAGCGGGATCCAGAAAGGACATATGAAGATGCACCTGACCAATATTCTCAGGCAACTGGGCGCCACGGATGCACAGAAACAGGCGGCAGTAGCGTTTTTCAGGGACAAAACTGTCAGCTATGCGGATGTAAGGAAGTTCATCAGTGGATAAATACAGATAACCATGGACCAACGTTACTATGCAAGAGGAAAACTGCTGCTCACCGCAGAATTTATGATCCTTCACGGATCCAAAGCCCTTGCAGTGCCCCTGAAAAAGGGACAGTCCCTCGAACTGGCCTCAAAACGGGACCCTGCGCAACTGCACTGGGTCGCCATGCACGATGCCACCACCTGGTTTGAAACAACGCTGCGTCTCCCCGATCTCGGGATCCTTGCAACCTCCAGCAGGGAAAAATCTGAAAACCTCGTGCACATGCTCCGCAAGCTCCTCGGGATCCAGCCCGGTTTTGCTGAAAAACTGGGGCTCCACGATGTGATAACCCGTCTGGAATTTGATCCCGCTTTCGGGTTTGGGAGCTCTTCCACCCTTACTTCTCTCCTGGCACAGTGGGCCGGGGTGGATCCCCTGCAACTGCATTTCCAGGTTTCCCGCGGATCGGGATACGACGTCGCCTGCGCAGGTGCAGAATCCGCCATCCTCTACCAGGTAGTCAGGGAAATGCCCGTGATCGAATATGTGGATTACACTCCTCCCTTTATGAACCGCATGTGGCTCGTCTACCTGGGGGAAAAGCAGGACTCCGGCAAGAGTGTTGCTGCTTTTCTGAACAATTACCTGCTTGACCATAAAGACATTGAATTCTACTCCCGTCTGACCAGCGATTTCCTGCGGGCGCAGGACATCCATGAACTGGGTGCTGTGATCAGGGAGCATGAACAGCATCTTTCAGAGATACTGGACATGCCCGTGCTCATGGAAGAAAGATTTCCTGGTTTCCGGGGATACGCAAAGTCACTGGGGGCCTGGGGAGGCGACTTCGCCCTGTTGGTCACCGACTGGCCGGAGGAGCAGCTATCCGCTTACCTGTCCGCAAGGGGCATTGACCAATGGTTTCCATATAACGAACTTGTATATTGAGCGCTATGAAAAAATACGAAGAATACCTGATCGAAGAAGCCGAAAAGTTAAACAACCTTCCGTCTGCCGGGCGCGAAGGCAATGTGGGCTGGGAAAGTCCTTCAAATATTGCGTTCGTCAAGTACTGGGGAAAATACCCTCGTCAGATCCCTGCAAATGCCTCCATCAGTCTCACGCTGAGCAAGGCGGTTACCAGGACACGGGTTGCTTATCAGTATGATCCGCAGAAAACCGGGACTTCGGTGAAGTTCGAATTCGAGGGGCAGCGAAAAGGTGATTTTGCGAACCGGATTGAAAAATACCTGTCTGGGCTCACGGAGCTGATGCCCTGGATTACCCATACGGAATTCTTCGTCAGCTCCGAAAACACCTTTCCCCACTCCTCGGGCATTGCTTCCAGTGCCTCCGCCATGAGTGCGGTGGCACTGTGCCTGTGTGATATTGAACAGGATATTTACCAGCAGGAGTATCGTGGTGACTTTTTCCGTAAAGCCTCCTTCCTGGCCAGGCTCGGGTCGGGCAGTGCGTCCCGTTCCCTCTATGGAAAAATGGCGGAATGGGGCATGACTGCCAGCTGCAGGGAGTCGAGCGATGAATATGCAATTCCCGTTCCTGAACTGCACGATGCCTTCATGGGCATGAAAGACAGCATCCTGATCATTGAATCGGGGAAAAAGAAAGTCTCCAGTTCACTGGGTCATGACCTGATGAAATCCAATCCGTACGCAAAACTTCGCTTTGAGGCTGCCGAAGGAAACATGCAGCAATTATGCAGGGTATTTCAGCAGGGCGACCTGGGCGGTTTTACTGATATCATGGAAAATGAGGCCCTCTCGCTGCATGCCATGATGATGACCAGTTCCCCGGGCTATGTCCTGATGCAGCCCAATTCATTAGAAGCGATCCACCGGATCAGGGATTACAGGAACAGGACCGGACTTTCCGTCGGGTTTACCCTTGATGCGGGGGCCAATGTGCATGTGATCTACCCGGAAAAGCAGGCGGAAAATATCCGTCAGTTTATTGACAATGAACTCAAAGTGCTGTGTGAACATGGCACCATCATTCACGATGAGATGGGCAACGGACCCCTAAGAATATGAACCTCGAAAAAAAATACCAAGCAAAGCTGATGCTTGCCGGGGAGTACGGGGTGATCCTGGGCAGTGAAGCCATTACGGTTCCCCTGGAAATGTTCCATGCACAGCTGGCACGCCGTGAAGAGGCTCCTCCGGGCGAAGAAGAGAAAATCACTGCATCTGTGAACAGCATACGGGACCTGGTCACCTACATCCAGTCACTCCCGAGGAACAGCTTTTATGCCACGCCGGACCCAGGGAAATTCGAAGAGGTATTAAAGAATGGGTTGTACATCGCCTCCTCCATTCGCGGCGGTTACGGCATCGGCAGTTCCGGTGCAGTCTCGGCGCTGTTTTACGACCAGTTTTTCAGGGGTACAGGGGAACTTGACCTGAAGCAGAAAAGGAAGGACCTTTCCACCATTGAATCCTTTTTTCACGGGAAAAGCTCAGGTGTGGATCCCATGACCTGTTACACGGGAACGCCACTGCATTTTCTGCCCTACGGCGAGATCAGGGAAGTGCAAACCAACCCGCTGCAGCCCGGCATGGGATACCGCTTTTTCCTGCTCGACTCTGGTGTGCTCCTGTCAACCGGTCCGCTGGTACGGGTCTTCATGGAAAAGATGCGCGACCCCCTGTTCGGTGAAATCATCAGGGGAGACTATTTTAACCTGATCAGCAAATTCATCGGCGCAATCACGGGCAGATCGGCAGCCGATCCCGCTTTGATCTTCCGGGCCATTTCCGACCTGCAGTGGAACCATTTCCGGGAGATGATCCCCGAGCAAATGGAAGCACCCTGGATCGACGGACAGGTGAGCAACACCTACTACCTGAAGCTGAACGGCTCCGGTGGCGGATTCGTGCTCGGCATCGCCCACCAGGATTCCATGGAAGCAGTGGAAGAGATGCTGGAAAAATACAGCATCCGGTGGTTATGAGCACAGCTGACCCATGAGGACCTGGCTTGAGAAAGACAGCCCGTCAGCTCAAAAAAAATGCCCCTTTGCAGGGGCATTCTCCAGATCACTTTAATGATCGAACCTGTTTTGAAAAGGATCCTAGTTGAATAAAATTTCCAGGTTGGCGATGGACTTGGGATTGTAAGGGGAAAGCCCCAGCAACCTTTCCGATACTTCAGTGTACTCCTCACCCGGCATGGTGCCTCCCTGGACAAAGCCATTTCCGTCGAAATACCCGGGGGCCTCGGTATTGGTCAGCCATGCATTCAGACGCTCCTGGCTGGCATTGGGCCATACGGTCAGAACCTCGTTGGTAAACACATTCTGAATGGAATATTCCTCCAGCAACACCTCCCTGCCGGTGGCATCAATCGTACTCAGCGGAAGCCCCACCTCTGCTGCGGCAACATCGCGACCTGTCTCCGCACTGGCAACAAAAGCCCAGTTGTACCCGGTGGTGGTGGTAAGGAACTTGGCATTGGGATGACTTGAATTCCCATACACATCCACTTTGTCCTCTTTTTTGCCGACAAACATTTTCATTGCATTCATTGCAAAGGGCTCCAGCAGCGGATCAATGGCAGGAAGGTCAGCTATGGAAACAATCATATGTGCATCGTATCCGAATTCCCCCGCTTCACTGTAATCAATCCTGAACATGGCCTCGCCCAGCGCTGCGTCGTCTCTCCTGTTAATATTATATGGCTTCAGCAATGCCACACCTGCACGCGGGCTTTCATTCCAGAAGATCTGTAACCCCTTGCCGCCATCTTCGTTGACCTCAGATTCGGCATCTGTGAGTGTCAACCCGTAATCCCACAGCTGGTCTTCATATTCAGGCGCTTCCACAACCACAACATTCTTGATCCTGCCATCCTCCGCACTTTCATAGGAAAGTGTTTTGATGCGGTCGATATCATATACGCTGATCGTCCGGATGATCCCTTCAACGATCTCGCCGGCAGATTCTCCTACCCTGATAAAGAAACGCAGGTGACTGTATACATGATTGCCCTTCAGGGTATCGATGGCCATGCTTTTCTTCGAGGACACATCCTGCGATATGGCATCAGGAATATCCACGGAGAATTTCGATGGCAGGATACCGGTGTCCTGTCCCCCGGTAAACGGATCGGTTTCACATGAAGTGAAAAACAATGTACCTGTTAAAAAAACTGCGATTGAAATAATACTTAACTTTTTCATGATTTCTGATTTTTGGTTATTAATTCTGAACTTCTTTTCTGTGCTGTACTTTTTCTCTACTGTGCCTTATATGTGCTATTCTTTTTCTTTACTGTACTTTTTCTGTGCTGAACGTTATTCCATGCTGTACTCCTGTTCTCACATTTTCCAGCGTTCAGTATTAGCACACCTACCCCTGCCGTTTACCCCTATCCATTTTCAAAAAATTTTACTTTTTTGGCTACATTTGTTGATAAATACACATTCCAACACCCATGAATGACATCGATATCGCCCGGAAATCACCCATGCTGCCCATCGAAGAGGTTGCTGCCAAACTGGATATTTCACCCGGCTACCTGCATCCCTTCGGGAAACACATTGCGAAACTGCCCCTCAGGCTTACCGCCGAAAAAGAGAAACAGGGACACCTGGTGCTGGTCTCTGCAATTTCCCCCACCCCTGCCGGGGAAGGAAAAACAACCATGTCGATCGGACTTTCGGAGGGACTGAACAGGCTGAACAAACAGGCTACCGTGGTGCTCCGCGAACCTTCCCTCGGACCGGTATTCGGCATCAAGGGCGGCGCCACCGGGGGCGGATATGCACAGGTGGTGCCCATGGAAGACATTAACCTGCATTTCACGGGCGACTTTTCCGCCATTGAAAAGGCCCACAACCTGCTGGCAGCACTGATTGACAATAACCTGCAGAGCCTGAACAATTCACTGGGCATCGATCCGCGAACGGTCAACTGGAAACGCGTAATGGACATGAACGACCGGGCACTGCGCCGGGCCATCATCGGTCTGGGGGGAACCACTTCAGGAGTGCCCCGTGAAACAGGATTCGACATTACCGCCGCATCAGAGATCATGGCCATCCTGTGCATTGCCGACGACATGGCCGATCTGAAAAAACGCCTGGGGAATATCTTTATCGGGTATACCTACGACAAAAAACCAGTGTACGCCCGCGACCTGAAGGCACAGGGCGCCATGGCTGTGCTCCTGAAGGATGCAATCAAACCCAACCTCGTACAAACCCTCGAAGGAAATCCGGCCATCATCCACGGGGGACCGTTTGCCAATATCGCACAGGGGACAAACTCGGTCATTGCCACACGCATGGGACTCAGTCTTTCCGATTACGTGGTGACCGAAGCAGGCTTCGGGTTTGACCTGGGCGCCGAAAAGTTCTTCGACATCAAATGCAGGAAAGCCGGGTTGAATCCTAAGGCAGTGGTCCTCGTTGCAACAGTCAGGGCACTGAAATACCACGGCGGAGTGCCGGTGGAAGAGCTGAACCATCCCAATGTCGCCGCGGTGAAAAAAGGACTGGTGAACCTCGACAAGCACGTGGAGAACATCCATAAATTTATTGATGCCTGCGTGATCGGCATCAACCGCTTTAAAACAGATGAGGACGAGGAAATACAGGCCATCCTCGACCACGCTGAATCCCTGGATGTACAAGCCTCCGTTGCCGAAGTCTGGGCCAAAGGGGGCGAAGGGGCACTCGACCTTGCGGAGAAAGTTGTACAGGTGGTGGAAGCGAACAACACATCCTACCGGCCCCTCTACGACTGGAACTGGTCCACAGAGAAGAAGATAGAGACCATCGCCCGGGAAATTTACGGGGCAAAGGCGATCGACTATACCCTGAAGGCCAAACAGGACCTGAAGAAGATCAAAGACCTTGGGCTCGACCACCTGGCCGTTTGTATCGCCAAAACACAGAAATCACTGTCCGACAATCCGGCGCTCCTGGGCCGGCCCAAGGATTTTATTGTCACAGTGCGGGAAATTGAAATCGCTGCAGGGGCAGGATTCGTGATCCCTATTACAGGCAATATCATGCGGATGCCAGGACTACCGGCCAGGCCCGCTGCAGAGAACTTCGATATCGACTCGGAAGGAAATATATCAGGACTGTTCTGAGGCAGTTCCCCGAATACAATTCCCGGGTAAAAAATGCCCGACTGGCATCATCCTGGTTGCGGCAGTAATTGATTAAATCATTGCGGATTGAATACAAGTGTATCACGTAACACTGAGGTGGCTGCAAAATAGCCGATGGCGCCACGGGAAAGATTGGTGAACGGATCGCCCGGCTTCACATCGAACAATCCACCGTTCCAGGCAGTCTCGGACAACATCCCACGCAGGAATTCAGCATAACCGGCCGACAACGACTCCTTGGTTATAACAACCCTGGCACCTGGTGGAAAAAAGACACGGTCCTGCTGCGGTGCAAAAAGTGCATTCACATCCACGGTCAGCGCATCGAAATAATACCCGTAGACCACTGCATGGTTCTTGTCATCGGAAAGGGTATCGTAGCCCGGCAGGTGCGACCAGTCCATCTCCACCTTCATCATGGAGGGCGCATCACTGCCCGTAAACCGCAATTCGTACAGCGGAGGCTCCTGCCTTACCTGGTAAGCTGTCGGGAACCGGATCGGCGTCACCCCATCCATCCGCGCAATGGCGGTACATTCAAAATTATTCACCCGTACCAGCAGCATATATGTCTTGTTCACCACCCCCTGCACATTCTCCCGGGTAAGATAAATGCCGGGCCTTTCAGCAGCTTCCTGAAGTGCAATGACCGTATCCCCGTCTGACATGTACACCTCTGCACCGCTGACGGGCCTTGGCGTACCGTTGATCTCGTAAACCGGCAGCGATAATTTCACCTCGTGGGCACGACGCTCATTGGTGATCTTTCCCTCCACTACAAGCCGCAACGCATTCTCATATTCCAGCTCCCAGTCGATCTTCTCCTGGCAGGACGGAAACAAAAACAGGATAGCCAGGAGCGGAAGTTGAAACTGTCGAATAATATGTAGTGTGTTTCTCCTCATCTTAAAAACTGAAATGATAGCTAATAGAAGGAACAAAACTGTAGAGATAAAACTGCGTCGGGACCAGCTCCGGCGTGGTATAAAAATCATAGGGGGTGACCAGCTGGCCAGACGGGTTCTCAATCTTGTTGAAGTGGATCGCCACCGGGTTTTTCCGTCCATACAGATTGTACACCGAAAAGATCAGTTCATGGCCGAACCTTCCTTCTTTCTTCCGCAGGTCCCAGTTCAGCGCCACATCCAGCCTGTGGTAATCCGGCAGACGGTCGTTGTTCCTTTTGAAATAAATGGGCACCTGTATGTTTTCGTAGTAATAAAAAGCCGTCGGTGCAGTGAAGGGTGACCCGGTCATGTAAATGAAATTGGCCGACAGCTCCAGCCGGGGCCGGAACCGGTAGGAAAAGAACACCGACAGGTCGTGCGGACGGTCGCCATAGGAAGGGTAAGGATTCCCGTTGTTAATATCGCCGATGGTTAAAAAGGAGCGCGAGAAAGTATAGGAAACCCAGCCGTTGAGACGTCCCGACTTCCTGGAGAGCATGGTCTCGATTCCATAGGCATTGCCGGTGCCAAACCGCAATTCATTTTCAATAAAAGGATTCATTATCAACTGCGCATGGTCACGGTAGTCGATCTGGTTGCGCATGTATTTGTAATACGCCTCCGTTTCCAGTTTCAGTCCACTTTCCCCGAGATCCCGTGTATAACCGATCGTCAGCTGATCCGCACGTTGTGGTTTGATCTGCGGACCGCTCGGCAGCCACACTTCCAGGGTGGAGAAGGGACTGATGGAGTTGGTGATCAGGTGCTCAAACTGGCTGGTCCGGCTGTAGCTGAACTGCAGCAGATCTCCGTTATCGTGCTCGTAAACCAGTGCAAGCCTGGGATCGCCTGTTACGTAGGTATGATAGATCTGTCCGGCTGCATAATGCGCCGAATCCGGCCGGTTATCATCAAAACTGTATTCCACCGCCGGTCCGATATTGTTCCAGGCGGTAAGCCGCAGACCAATCCGCAAAGAAAGAGCCGGCGACAGCAGCAGTTGGTTGCTGAAATAGATATTGCTTTCATTGGCACTGCGGGTGGAGATCACAAATGGCAGCGGCAGCACCTGGTTGTTGCGGTAAAAATTTCCAGGGTTCATAAAATGTTGGGCCACACGTCCCCCGAACCTGAAGGTGTTCGTCGGGGAGATGTACCAGGTGAAATCGCTTTTCAGACTGAAGTTATCGATGTGTGCATTCCAGTAATCTCCATTCTCGATATTCGTTTTCAGGAAGTAATCGTAACGGCTCGCATACAGGGTGGTGTTCGAAAAAAGCTGATCGGAGAAAAGATGGTTCCAGCGCAGTGTGGCGGCAGCATTCTGCCAGTTGATCCCGTTGATTCCACCCGCACCCGAGCCAACTTCAAAGTTGTCTTCGCTGTTGTATACTGAAAAATATACCCTGTTCCGGTCGTTGATCCGGTAGTTGATCTTGAAATGAAGATCGGCAAAATGCAAATCCCGGAGATCGCTGTTCGCGCGTTGCAGGGTTCTTAAAAAATAGGACCTCCTGCCTGAAAGAAAATAGGAAATGTGGTCCTTCCAGATGGGCCCTTCAATGGACAGCCGGGAAGAGAGCAGTCCGAAGCTTCCATCCATCCCGAACCGCTGCATGTTCCCGTCCTTGGTGCGGATATCCACCAGCGAAGAGAGCCTGCCGCCATATTTCGCCGGAAAATCGCCTTTGTATACCTGGATGTCCTTCACTGCATCCGGAACGATTGTGGAAAAAAGCCCCAGCATATGCGTCGGATTGTACACGGGCGCATCATCGATGGTCACCAGGTTCTGGTCACGGCTCCCGCCACGTACATAAAAGATCGTTGAACCATCTCCGAAAAACTTGATCCCCGGAATCGCCGCCAGGGATTTTATCACATCCTTTTCTCCGAACAATGCGGGCATTTTCTTCACAGACGAAGGTCGCACTTTCTGGTCCGAGCTCCTTGCGGTCTGAAGCGATTCCATCTCCTCATCCCCGTACACTACCACCTCGGAAATCTCCTGCCGCTTTTCCACCAGCGCAAAATCCAGCGACTGGTCCGTTCCCGTGAGGACACGCAACTGGCTCCTGAATCCCACGTAGGTGCAAACCAGTGAATCGTAACTGTCCTCCAGGGTAAGGGAATAAAACCCGTAATCGTTGGAGATCGTTCCCACTGCCTCTCCTGGCACGGCGATGGTGGCACCGATCAGCACTTCGCCACTGGAGACATCCCGCACATGGCCACTGACCGTGTACCGCCGCACAAAAAAAACCGGGGCGGAATCTGCCTCATCACGCACCTCCCGGCGACGCTGTTTTTTCAGCACAATCTGCTTTTCAACCAGTACGAAGCGGATCGCTTTTTCACGGAACAGGTGCTCCAGTGCCGTTTCCAGGGTGACATGGTCCAGGTGCACAGACACAATTTCACTGTCATCGAACAGCCTGCTGCCATAGGAAAAGGTAAGCCCGGTGGCAGATTCAATGGCATCCAGTACCTTCCGCACAGGTACGCGGTCGTAATGCAGGGAAACCGGCTGCTCCTGCGCCATGGGTGGGTCCTGCGCCCTGAGAAGGTCCTGGGTCTGGAGAGGGTCCTGTGTCTGGAGAGGGTCCTTTGCAGCGAGTGGGTCCTGGGTCTGGAGTGGGTCCTGCACCCTGAGAAGGTCCTGTGCACTCAGGTGCAACAAGGATGGGAAAGCCAGCAGCAGGAAAAAAACGATATGTAATCTTCTGACAATCATTCCGGCATCACTGCTTAATCACATCCTTCTCCTGAAAGCACAACTGCTCCTCCCCTTCGCTCCATCTGAAGGTCCAGCGTGTTGGTGATCACACTCAGTACGGCACCCAGTTCCTGGTCGTGGAAAGAAACGGTGATCGGACAATGTGCCAGCGAAACATCTGCCAGTTCTATCTCTGACTGGTACACATGACTGATCACCTTCACCACCTCGTCCAGGGGAGTTTCATCGAACACGATCTTCCTGGTCTTCCAGGCTGCGGCATTGGGATCCGCACTGCTGATCAGTTCCAGGTTTTTCGCATTTTTATCGTAGATACCTGCGTTCCCGGGGTTCAGGAGGATCATCTGGTCCATCTTGCTTTTTGCAGCCATGGACACCAGTCCGGTGGAAACGGTCACCTCAACAACAGCGTTGTCTTCATATGCGCGCACATTGAAACTTGTACCGAGTACCTGCACAACCGCCGCGCCTGCGTCAATAATGAACGGACGGTCAGGATCCCTTGCAATCTCGAAGAATGCCTCGCCTCTCAGCTTCACATTTCGCTCCCCCGATATTTCATCAACATCGTACTTCAGGGTCGAACCTGCATTGAGCGTGATGGTGCTCCCGTCGGCCAGCTCAACCACCTCCGTGCCCTGCTGCACCGCAAGCTGCTCATAGGAAATGTTGTCCCTGAGCACCAGCCATCCTGCCAGTCCGGCCAGTCCAGCCACAATTACCGCGGCAGCACGCCAGGCAAATACGCGGCGGGGCAGGGTCCTGACAACCGGTGCTTTAAGATCAGATGTGCCAGGAGACTGCGTACGCTTCTTTTCATCACCTGTTTTTTCAGTAGAATGGTGCTCACCACCCAGGTCAATTTTTCCTGTGCGCTGGTTCCTGTTCCTGTCAAAGTCTGTTTCTCCGGAACGCTGGTTCCTGTTGCTTTCTAAGTCTGTTTCTCCGGAACGCTGGTTCCTGTTGCTGTCAAAGTCAGTCTTTCCTGTGCGCTGGTCCGGTTTTTCATCCAGGTCAATTTTTCCTGAAAACTGCTCCCATTCCCGATCCAGGTCATACCTGCTCCGTGCAGACAACTGGTCCACGCCGGTCCAGATGGAAGTATACTCCCTGAAAATGCGCTGCTTCTCCTCATTACCAGCCATCTCCTGCTCGAAAAGATGGCGCTCATCGCTGCCCATCTCCCCGGCAAGGTACCTTACAGCCCTTTCCCTGAAATCGCTATGTGGTGCTTCATTTTTCATCGTCTCCATTCATAACACACGCGGAATCGCTTTTACCCCTATAACTATTTAATAACAAATGTGCATATTCAACTTGTCCGCTCCGGATCGTCCGTTCCTGTTTTTTCTGTTCCAATTTGTCTATTTCAACCTGTCCGCTCCAGCTTTTTCGCTCCAGGTCCTCTGTTCCATTATTTACGCTCCGGATCGTCCGCTCCGGCATTCCCGTTCCTGTTTGTCCCTTCCTGCTAACCCGTTCCAGGTTGTGTGCTCTATCCGCCCCCTCCAGCTTTGTACTTTCGTTTCCATAAAGTACATCCCCTCAATTGATCCCGTTCCACAGGATCCATACCAAAAGTGAAAGATAGTGCGCAAGTTTTTCACGCAGGATCTTCAATGCCTTCGACATCTGGTTTTCAACTGTTTTAACGGAGATACCCAGTTTGTCGGCAATCTCACCGTACTTGAACCCGCCGAACCTGTTCAGCTCAAATACCTCACGGCACTTCTCCGGCAATTCCGCAATCACCTCGCCAATCCGCTCCTCCAGTTCTGCTGCCTCAACCTGTGCATGAATATCCTCCTCCGATGAGATCTCAGGCATGGCATCATCTGCAAATTTTCTGCGGTCGCGGAGTACATTCAGACTTCTGTTGTGCACGGCGGTGAACAGGTACGATTTCAGGGATGAGGATGTGTCGAGTGAAGCCCGTTTTTCCCACAGGTTGATGAACACGTTGTGCACCACCTCGCGGGCATCGTCCTCATCCGGAAGGTACTTCAGGGAGAAGGCCATCAGCGCCGGGAAAAACTTCCTGAAAACCGCCTCAAAAGCAGTTTTGTCCATCTCTCCCGTCATATGCATCTCCTTTGCAGGTGTCATGGCAGTAAATATAGAAAAAATTGAATGATCTGTCCTATACTTGAATATATATATTTAAACTGCTATTTAAATATTTATTTTTATATATATTTTAATATATATTTAAGCAGCAACGTCAACAATCACAGCGTCTAGCAGGGATCGCTTCCACAAACTACCATTCCGGCGGCAAGGCATTCCCTCTGGACCGGCGCAGGATCCCTCTTATGCACCAGCGGCAAGGCATTCCCTTATGCACCGGCGGCGGAGCATCCTCCTTTGGATCAGCGGCAAGGCATTCCCTATGCGCCGGCGGCGGAGCATCCCTCTTTGGATCGGCGGCAAGGCATTCCCTATGCAACGGTACGAAAATGAATCAGGCCGGCAGAAAGGGTGTCGTCCAGGTCGGTGGCTGCCTCCTGACAAAAGCAAGCAGTGCCAAAACAGAAATCAAATTCATTATATTTGTTGCCGGATGTCACGACTGCTTCTGAAAATATACTCGGCCATTGCCTGGACCATCATGGTGATCACCTCGGTCTTCATCACCCCGTTCTTTTTGCTGGTATGGGTGCTGACCTTCTGGTGGGACAAGCGGCGTCTTGTTGCACACATGATGGGCACCTTCTGGGCCTGGCATTACCAGTCGCTGATCATCTTCTGGAAACTCCGGCTGGAAGGCAGGAAAAAAATCCCATGGAACCGTCCGGTGGTGCTGGTGGCCAACCACAGGTCGCTGGTGGATATCCTGGCCCTGTACAAGGTCCGCCGCCCCTTCAAGTGGGTGAGCAAGGCAGAAAATTTCAGACTTCCCTTTATTGGCATGGTATTGTCGCTATCGAACTGTATCCGGATCAACAGGGAGAGCCTGCGGTCCGGGCTGCAATTCATCTCCCAGGCAGAAAAAGAGATGAAAAAAGGATCTTCGGTAATGATCTTCCCGGAGGGCACACGCTCAAAGACAAAGGAGATGCGCCCGTTCAGGGATGGTGCATTTATCCTGGCAAAGAAGATGAACTCCGGCATCATACCCATCGTGCACACAGGCACTGAGAATGCATTTCCCCGCGGCAAAAATGCCTGGGTACTGAAAGGCCGCACAAGGATCAACATACGCGTGCTGGATGAAATTCCGGCGGAACAGGTGGCAAACATGGAAACAGAAGCACTGAAACAATACACCCGGGAGATCATGGAACAAGGGATCGCCAGGCTGGAAAGTGAAAATTTAAGAATTAATTAATATACACCAGCAGCAATTGTAGTAATTTCCCTGCCTGAATTCTAAAATCCGCTGACAGCCTCATGTCCTTCCGTACAAAAAAGAAACGGACCGGAATCGAACGGCACCAGGATCAGTGAAAAAAAAGTCTAACATAGCAATACATACGTGAAATCGTTTGGACAGAAAAAGATGGTCAGGAAGATGAAGTTCATCTCCGACCAGGCAGGCATTATGAACCGCTACCTCAGGGAGCAGGAACACTGGGATGCACACCTCGGTAATACCAAAGCATTCATTCTCGGGTCCTTCCAGGACCGCGAGATTGGGAACCTGGCAGTGCTCGGAAGCGGATGGCTGCTCGACCTCCCGTTGAAGGAGCTTTCAAAAAAATTCAAAAAAATTCTTTTGGTGGATGTGTACCATCCGCCTCAGATCGTAAAAAAAGCAGAAAAATATTCCAATGTGATCCTGCACGAAGCCGATCTCTCAGGAGGTGGCATCCAGTTCTGCTGGGACCTCCGAAAGGCAAAGGAGGAACATCTTGAGCACTATGTCCTCGACGAATTCTCCCCAAAAATACCCGACCTGCCCGTCAAACCCGACGCCTTTATATCGCTGAACCTGCTCAGTCAGCTTGACAGCCTGCTCGTGGAATTCCTGGAAAGGAAAAAAGTACGCGTGACCGATACAGAAATCAGGAGATTTCGTGCAAAAATCCAGCAATTCCACCTCGACTGGATCACCCGCAGGTCAGCTTGCCTGGTCACCGATGTGAAAGAGCTGTCCCATGGTCCCGGCAATAAAACAGAAGAGCGCCCGTTGATACTTGTGGACTTTCCCGAATCCAGGCGTTCAGAAGCGTGGACGTGGGACTTTGACCTTGCAGGAACCTACCACCAGGACAGGGAAACAAGGATGAAAGTCGCTGCCATGGAGTGGTGATCATCTTGAAAACTTTCCCGGTTTTTGTTGATTTCTTTGTTGATAAATGAATGTGGCTTCACGCCTTGTTTTGACTATATTTGCGATGACTCCGGGAGTCTGCGCGTTTGGTAGTATTTGTACCTGTTTCCCGCTTGTCTGCCGGGGCCTGATCATTTAGCACGAATTTTATTGAGGGGAACATAAGTATGTCAGCGAATTATTCAGAAGAGAGCATTCGTACACTGGACTGGAAAGAGCATATTCGCAAGCGGCCGGGTATGTATATTGGAAAACTGGGTGATGGTTCATCCCCGGACGATGGTATTTATATCCTGCTGAAGGAAGTACTGGACAACTCCATCGATGAGTACATGATGGGGAACGGCAAAACCATCGAGATCACGATCAATGAAAAAGAGGTGTCGGTAAGGGACTATGGACGCGGTATTCCGTTGGGAAAAGTACTGGACGTGGCCTCGAAAATGAATACCGGTGCCAAATACGACTCCAAGGCATTCAAGAAATCCGTGGGACTCAACGGCGTTGGGATCAAGGCCGTGAATGCCCTTTCTTCCAGCTTCGTTATCCAGTCGCACCGCGAAGGCAAAACCAAACTGGTGGACTTCTCCCAGGGCAACCTCATTTCAAATAACGGGGAAAGCAATACCGGGGAGAAGAACGGTACCGCCATCAGCTTCGTTCCCGACGAGGAGATGTTCGGAACCTTTAAATTCAACGACGAATACGTCGAGACGATGCTCAGGAACTACACCTACCTGAACACAGGGCTCACCATCGTCTATAACGGGCAGAAGTTCATCTCCCGGAACGGTCTGAAAGACCTGCTGTCTGAGAACATGAGCAACGAGGGCCTTTACCCGATCATACATATGCAGAATGGGGATATCGAGGTTGCTATTACCCACGGCAACCAGTACGGCGAGGAATACTACAGCTTCGTCAATGGTCAGCATACCACCCAGGGAGGCACACACCTGGTGGCATTCAGGGAAGCGCTGGTGAAAACCATCAGGGACTTCTACAAAAAAGATTATGATCCTTCCGATATACGCACTTCCATCATCGCCGCAGTAAGCATCAAAGTGGAAGAACCGGTATTTGAATCACAAACAAAGACCAAGCTGGGATCCAGGGACATCGGGCCTGACGGGCCAAGTGTGCGGAATTTTATCATGAACTTCATTACTTCCAAGCTCGACGATTACCTGCACAAGCACCAGGATACCGCCAATATCCTGCTGAAGAAGATCCAGGAGAATGAGAAGGAGCGGAAAGCGATATCGGGAATCAAGAAACTGGCCAAGGAGCGCGCCAAAAAAGCCAGTCTGCATAACAAGAAACTGAGGGATTGCAAGGTGCATTACAATACCAGCCACGACATGAAGAATGAAACCACCATCTTCATCACCGAGGGAGATTCAGCATCGGGTTCCATCACAAAATCGAGGAATGTCAACACCCAGGCAGTCTTCAGTCTGCGCGGGAAACCACTGAACTCGTTCGGCCTCACCAAGAAGGTGGTGTATGAAAACGAAGAATTCAACCTCCTCCAGTCGGCGCTGAATATCGAAGAGGACCTGGAAGGATTGCGCTATAAGCATGTTGTGATCGCTACCGATGCGGATGTGGACGGAATGCACATCAGGCTGCTGTTGCTGACTTTCTTTCTGCAGTTCTTCCCCAACCTGGTAAGGAACAAACACTTGTTTATCCTGCAGACTCCCCTCTTCAGGGTAAGAAACAAGAAGGAAACCATCTACTGTTATTCCGAGGAAGAGAAAGAGGCTGCAAAAGTAAAGATCGGCGCGACAGCCGAAATTACCAGGTTCAAGGGCCTGGGCGAAATCTCGCCGGATGAGTTCGGAAACTTTATCGGCACCGACATCCGCCTGGAACCTGTGAAACTTGGCAAGGAAGACGATATCCATGATATCCTTGATTTTTATATGGGAAAGAACACCCCCGACCGGCAGGATTTTATCATTGAACGACTGAGAGTGGAAGAGGACCTGGTAGCAATATGACCATAAAGGAACAAGGGCTGGCGCACCGGCATGCGTTTTTCGGCCAATGAGCCTGAACCTGTGGTACGAAACCAGCAAATTGAAATCTGTTACCTGAAATCTGTTGCTTGAGGACGAAGCCCGGGACGTAAGAACAATTTTTTATTTATGAACGAAGACCTGAACAATAACGAAAATATACCTGAAGAATCGAATAACAGCGAAGGATCCGGGAATACTGAAAATTCCGGAAATACCGGAGATTCCCAAAATGCTGAAGATTCCACACCTGTAGAAGGTTCCCCCGATGGTGGCCAGGGAGGCGGCAGTGTCTCCCCGAAGATCACCAAACTCACGGGAATGTACGAAGACTATTTTATCGACTATGCCTCCTATGTGATCCTTGAACGGGCAGTACCCAATATACAGGACGGACTGAAACCTGTGCAGCGGCGAATCCTGCACTCCATGAAACGACTCGACGACGGCCGCTACAACAAGGTGGCCAACATCATCGGGCACACCATGCAGTTCCACCCCCATGGCGACACTTCCATAGGGGATGCCCTGGTGCAACTGGGTCAGAAGGAACTGCTGATCGATATGCAGGGAAACTGGGGGAACATTTTCACCGGCGACAGCGCCGCGGCAGCAAGATACATCGAAGCCAGGCTCTCCCCTTTCGCCAATGACGTGGTATTCAACCCGAAAACCACGGACTGGAAACTTTCCTACGACGGGCGGAACAAGGAACCGTTTGCACTGCCGGTAAAGTTTCCGCTCCTGCTGGCACAGGGTGCCGAAGGAATCGCGGTAGGCCTCTCCTCCAAGATCCTGCCGCACAATTTCAACGAACTCATCGACGCTTCCATCAAACATCTCCAGGGACAGGAATTTGAATTGTATCCCGACTTCCCCACCGGGGGAAACGCCGACTTCAGCAAATACAACGACGGGATACGGGGTGGACAGGTTCGTGTCAGGGCCCGCATCGAGAAGCTGGACAAGAAAACACTGGTAATCAGGGACCTGCCCTTTGGAAAAACCACCGGTACACTCATTGACTCCATCGTTAAAGCCAACGAAAAAGGAAAGATCAAGATCAAGAAGATCGATGACAATACGGCGGAGAATGTGGAGATCATGGTCCACCTGGCACCCAATATCTCATCGGACAAAACCATCGACGCGCTGTATGCCTTCACAGATTGTGAAGTTTCCATTTCCCCCAATTGCTGCGTGATTGACAATGACACGCCCAGGTTTATCGGTGTCAGCGAGGTGCTCAGAGTCAACACCGATAATACCAAAAACCTGCTGAAACAGGAACTGGATATCCGGCTCGGTGAGCTGATGGAGCAATGGCACATGTCGTCCCTCGAGAAAATTTTCATCGAGGAACGGATCTACCGCGATATTGAAGAATGCGAAACCTGGGAAGCCGTAATCGAGGCCATCGACAAAGGTCTCGATCCATTCAAAAACCTGTTGCAAAGGGAAGTAACCCGCGATGATATCATCAAACTGACAGAGATAAAGATCAAGCGAATCTCCAGGTTTGATGTCAAAAAAGCCGATGAGATCATCAGGGGAATCGAGGACGAGATCAAGGAAGTACAGTACCACCTTGACCACCTCGTGGAGTATACCATCGATTACTACAGGAACATCAAAAAGAAACACGGCAAGGGACGCGACAGAAAGACCGAGATCAGGAGTTTTGAGAACATCGTTGCCTCCAAAGTGGTGGTGGCCAACGAGAAACTCTATGTGAACCGTGTCGACGGATTTGTCGGAACCGGGTTGCGCAAGGACGAATATGTTGGTGACTGTTCCGACCTGGACGACATTATCGTGTTCCTGAGAGACGGCACCTATGTGATCAACAGGGTGGCTGATAAACTGTTCGTGGGCAAGAACATTATCCATGTGGCAGTCTTCAAGCGCAACGACAAGCGTACGATTTATAACGTGATCTATTACGACGGGAACACCGGGAACACCATGATGAAACGGTGCCCGATCACCGGCATAACGCGTGAAAAAATCTACAATATCGGCAAGGAGCATAAGCATACCAGGATCCTTTACATGACCGCCAATCCCAATGGCGAGGCGGAAACCGTGAAGGTACACCTCAAGCCGAGACCGCGACTGAAGAAACCGGTTTTCGAACTGGACTTCAGTGAACTGTCCATCAAGGGCCGGAACGCCGCAGGAAACATTCTTTCCAAGTATGCCGTGCACCGGATCACCATGAAAGAAAAGGGTGTGTCCACCCTCGGTGGAAGAAAGATCTGGTTCGACGAGGACGTTAACCGCCTCAATGCAGATGCACGCGGGGTTTTCCTTGGTGAATTCGGCGGAGAGGACCTGCTCCTGGTGATCACAAAATCGGGTGCATTCAGAACCACAAGCTTCGACCTTACGAACCATTTCGAGGATGACCTGCTGATCATCGAGAAATTCAGATCCAGCAAGATCTGGTCCGCTGCCTATTACGATGCAGAACAGGACTACTACTATATCAAACGGTTCCAGCTGGAGCCCACTGAGCGACTCACCAGCTTCATCGGCGACCATCCGGATTCCAGGCTGATCCAGATCATGGAAGTGGAATACCCGCGGCTGGAGCTTAAGTTCGGCGGAAAAAACAAGGACCGTGATCCGGAGATCATCGAAGTGGCGGAATTTATTGCCGTGAAAAGCTTCAGGGCCCGGGGCAAGCGGTTGTCCAATTACGAGGTGAAGGTGATCGAAGAGCTTGAACCGACCATCGTTCCCGAAGAAAACAGGGATACCGGTGACAGTGCCGACGATCCGGATGCAGGAGCAGGAACAGGAGCAGGTGCAGGTGCAGGTGCAGGATCAGGATCAGGCAATATGGCATCCGCGACAGGCAATATGGCATCCGCGACAGGCAATGCCGGAGCTGAAACAGGCGAAACAGGCGCCGGGACTGGCAGTACTGAACCCACGACAGGCAATGCCGAATCTGAAACTGGAAATGCCGGAGCCGGGACAGGAATTGCAGCCGCATCCGGCAAGAACGAGGAAGAGGAAGCCGAAACAAAACAACCCGCATCCGGTAAGAAGGATGTTCCGGGGAAGAAAGGAAAAGCTGCAGGAAAGAAGGGAGCTGCTCCAGCGGAAAAAGACAAAGATGCAGGGAAGAAAGGGACCACCCCAGCAGAGAAAGACAAAGATGCAGGGAAGAAAAGGACCACCCCAGCAGAGAAAGACAAAGATGCAGGGAAGAAAGGGACCACCCCAGCGGAAAAAGACAAAGATGCAGGGAAGAAAGGGACCACCCCAGCAGAGAAAGACAAAGATGCAGGGAAAAAGTCACCTGCGTCAGTGAAGAAAGCAAAGGATGCCGGGGATGCTGATCAGCAACCCGATGATGTCCCCCTGGAAATTGTTGTACCGAAAAAAGAGGACGGCCCGCCAAAAAAAGGCGGCAATACGCCCGATGGGGATCCGAAAGGAACCGCCAAAGCAAAGAAGAAGGACGACGGCAGGGAATCGAACGGACAAATGAAACTCGAACTTTAGTCATGCACTCCCGGATCTACCTCATAGGGTTCATGGGTTCAGGGAAAACCACGCATGGGAAAAAGATTGCCCGGATGATGGGGTACGATTTCCTGGACATGGACGAGTGGATTTCAGAAAAAGAGGGGAAAACGATCCCGGAAATATTTGCAGGAGAGGGCGAAGCCCGTTTCAGGGAACTGGAAACGGCAGCAATAAAAGCAACCGATCAACTGAAGCAGGTGGTGATCGCCACCGGCGGTGGCCTCCCATGTCATGGAAACAACATGCAGCTGCTGAAAGCCTCCGGACTTACAATCTACCTCAAGCTCACTCCCGAGGCACTGCTTTCCAGGCTGAAGGAATCAAAAACAAAACGTCCGCTGCTGGAGGGCAAATCCGAAGAGGAAATGTCTGCTGCGATCCGCGAAATGCTGACCGAAAGGGAACCCTGGTACAGCCAGGCCGATATGACCATCGACGGCCTCGGAAGGGTCAACGAACGTGTGGTCAACGCGATCCAGCGGCAATAAAATAAGTTCATTGCTGATTGTTCCACGAAACAGAAACCGCCAGGAGCTGACTTGCTAGAACAGGGCGGAAATGATGGCATCTGTGATCTCTGCATCCAGGTCCAGCCCGGAAAGAATTTTTATCACCTCCTGCCGGCTATGCCTGGCACCTTTCAGGGCGGCTGCAACCTTCGATGAATCCATTTGCACCGTCCCGCCGAAAATCACCTCTTCGATGACTCCCCTGTGCACATAAACCCTTGATTGCAGCACTTCCCCGGCTAACGGAATTGTCCGTTCCAGCTCGAATCCCGGTGAATAACCATAAATCCATTCCCATGTGCTGAATTTCTCCCTTGCCAGCGTATTGATTGCGTCCAGGTCACCGGGTGTAAATACATGTGCTTCATGCTCCTGCGTCGACTGAAGGATATGTTCATACACATGTCTGAAGAAAGCTTCATTCGACATAGGTTCCGCCATCAGTTCCCGCAGGTTCACAACTTCAGACCGCACTGACTTCACCGCCTTGTCGCGGAACCTGCCGGCTTCCACGTACAGGCACTTCGAAAGGCGTTCCAGGTCGGTTGCATACAACAGCGTTCCATGGTGCAGCACCCGCGATTTAAACACATGACTCGCCGTTCCGGAAATCTTCCGGTCGCCCGAAAGCAGTTCATTCCGCTTTCCCATGCAGGCAGCGAGTTCGAGTTCCTGCAGGGCAGCAATGACCGGCGCCGTATATTTTTTAAACTTAATGAAGTCTCCCGGCGATTCGTTGGTGACAAAGGCAAAGTTCAGGTTGCCAGGATCATGGTAGACCGCGCCGCCTCCTGAAATGCGCCTTGCAAGGAGAATCCCCTGCTCTTCAAGGTAACCGGTATCAACCTCAGCCAGCGCATTCTGATGCTTCCCCACCACTACAGAAGGTCTGTTTACATACTGTAAATAGAAATCCTCTGAAAAATGTTTCAGCAGGTACTCCTCTGCTGCGAGGTTGAAATAGGGATCGGGATTGTCACTCAGGATACATTTCACAAGCAGATCATATTTAATACATTTTTGTTTTGTCTGTTATAAATTATACTCTTCGATCCGGGCGAGGTCAATCCTTCTGATCATAATGCTGAATGAGCAACCTTCTCCATGACAGTACCTGCTTCGTTTCTACCCTCATCACATTTTGTAACTGGACTGCTGTAATGTTTCTGCTCAGTGATGAGGATTTTATAGCACCGGACCATTACCTGGACCCTGCATTTTCCATGAGGCCGGAAGTTTCCGGATCGTCCATGCAAAAACCAGGTATACCAGCAAACCGATGGCCATACCCAAAACAGCACCGCCCAGCACATCGCCCGGGTAATGGACCCCAAGGTAGATCCTGCTGTAACTCACGATGATTGCCCAGAACAACATAAGTGCAGTGAACCAACCTTTCCTGACGATCAGCAGCAGCAGCATGGCAACAGCGAAACTATTTGCAGCATGCGATGAAACGAAGCCGTACATCCCCCCGCACTTGCCGTTCACCAGGTGCACCAGGTCCTGAAGTGCCGGCTCCCTGCATGGCCGGAGCCGTTCAAAAACCTCCTTGAACAGGTGCACTGAAACCTGGTCAGCAAGAGTCACTGCCAGCGCAATGGAAAGGATGATGGGTACCAGTTGCCACCTGCGGGTCCAGCCCAGGTAAAACAGCAGCAACAGGTAAAATGGCCACCAGGTGGTTTTCCCGCTGATCCAGAACATGATACTGTCAAAAGCATCGTTGTGCAGGCCGTTAAGAAATAAAAACAGCCTGGTATCCAGTTCATTCAGTGTGGAAAGCATGCATCAAAAGTAATTCCTTATTTTTATCCGTTCAACATTTTCCAGATTCGGTCGCGCAACTGCACAAGTCCCTGGTTGGCCACGGAGGAAATAAACACATAGGGAACCTCCGGGAGGTCCTGCCGTACTTCGTCCATCAGTTCCTCATCCAGCATGTCCGATTTGGAAATTGCCAGCAGTCGCTGCTTATCCAGCAATTCCGGGTTATATTCGTTCAGTTCATTTACCAGCACTTCGTATTCCTTGCGGATATCGTCGCTGTCGGCCGGAACAATGAACAGCAACATGGAGTTTCGTTCGATATGTCGCAGGAACCGGTGACCCAGCCCCTTACCCTCACTGGCCCCTTCGATGATCCCCGGGATGTCGGCCATCACGAACGACCTGTCGTCGCGGTACTTGACGATCCCCAGGTTTGGTACCAGGGTAGTGAACGGATAATCGGCAATTTTGGGTTTGGCAGCAGAGACCACCGAGAGCAGCGTGGATTTGCCGGCATTGGGAAATCCCACCAGGCCGACATCCGCCAGCAGTTTCAGCTCCAGGATCACCCAGTCCTCCTGCCCTGGTTCACCAGGCTGGGCAAAACGCGGAGTCTGGAAGGTCGATGACTTGAAATGGTCATTGCCCAGTCCACCCCGTCCACCGGGCATCAGGACCTGCTCTTCATTATGGGAAGTAATCTCGAAGAGCGGTTCACCGGTTTCAGCATTTTTGGCCACAGTGCCCAACGGCACCTCGATAATCACATCCTTGCCGTCGGCACCGGTTTTCAATGAAGAACCTCCCGCCTCACCGTTGGTGGCAAATATATGTTTCTGGAACTTCAGGTGCAGCAGGGTCCAGAGTTGTTCATTCCCCCTGACAATCACATGGCCTCCCCTGCCGCCATCCCCGCCATCAGGTCCGCCCTTGCGGGTGAATTTGTCACGGTGCAGGTGTGCAGACCCGGGTCCGCCCTTCCCGGAGCGGCAGAAGATCTTCACATAATCGACAAAGTTGGAATTGCTCATAACGTAAAAATACAAAGTTCCCTGAGAAATGCAGTTGCGCACACAGTTAAATCGTTCAATAACAGACAAAAAAAAGGCAGCCAAAGCCACCTTTTCAATATTCTAGGGGGGAAATACTATGCCTTGGGCTCATGAAACTTTTCGAATCCCTCCACGGCATCCGCGATCCTTTTAAATATCTGGTCAATGGTACCGATCCCGTTCACGGGTACGTGCTTGTGCATCTTTTCATAGTAGTAGGTCACGGGCACGGTCTGGCGCTCATACACATCAATCCGGTTGTTGATCGTCTGCTCATTGTCATCCGACCTGCCACTTTCCTCACCGCGTTTAACCAGTCTTTTTAACAGTTCTTCCCTGGGCACCTCGAGGGAGATTTCCATGGTAACACGCTCGTCGTAATCCGTAAGCGCTTTCCTGAGTTCCCGGGCCTGCTCAACTGTCCGCGGAAAACCGTCAAATACGAAACCAGGCCCGCTCTTGTGCTCTTCCAGCTTTTTCCTGATCATCCCGATGACGATCTCATCCGGGACCAGTTCACCTGCATCCATGATTTTTTTTGCCTCCATGCCAAGGCTGGTTTTGTTTGCCACTTCACTGCGCAGCAGGTCGCCTGTTGAAATGTGGATGAGGTTGTACTTTTTAATGAGCTTTTCTGCCTGTGTTCCTTTCCCGGATCCGGGAGGTCCGAATAATACGATATTTAACATGTTATGCGTTTGATTAGAATGGTGAATAAAAGAAAGGTGCAAAAGTAAAAAATCTTACCATCAATCTTTCACCAAAGTATATATTTCAGGAAGATTTCTTGCGTAACCGTTGTAATCGAGCCCGTAACCCAGCACGAATTCGTTGGGAATCTCAAATCCCACGTAATCCAGCTTCACCTCCTTCTGCAAAGCTTCGGGCTTGTGGAGCATGGTGGCAACCATGATTTCCTTTGGCTGATACCCGCTCAACTGCCGGATAATCGTATCCAGGGTGATGCCCGTGTCGACGATATCTTCCAGGATCACTACGGTGCGGTCCTTCAGGTCCTGGTTGATCCCGATGAGCTGTTTTACAGTACCGGTGGTCTGGGTCCCCTCATATGAGGCCAGTTTCAGGAAGGTGATCTGGCAGGGAAAGGTTATCTGCTTGAACAGGTCGCTGGCAAACATGAAGGCCCCGTTCAAAATACCCAGGAAGATAGGGTTTTTACCGGCCAGGTCCCGGTTCATCTCAGTGGCGATACGGGAGATCTCACTGCGGATCCTCTCTTCAGTGATCGTGGTCTCGAAAGTAAGGTCGAGTACTTTGGTGCGCTTTTTCGACATATTCAGAAAAGTTTCTGCGAAGATAAAAAAAGTTTAAAACAACGAAATATCCTGCTGTTCCTGCAAGAATATGCCGATTTACAGTTTTTCAGTCGGTTTTTTTACGTTTTTTTACGAAATTTGGCTCCCGAATGACCGAGAATTGCGGTCTTCGCCACATCAACCAGCAAGGATGAAAAAAAGTGCTGTTCCTGTGAACCGCACAAGGTTGGTGGTGTTTTATGAACAGTCAGTATTTCTTTGCAGTATTACGGTTATTAACAGTATGCAATCATCAACCAAAACAATCAATACATGAATCCAAAAGTAAGCATCATTATGGGGTCCACCTCCGACCTTCCCATCATGGAACAGGCAGCAAAGGTCCTCGACGAATTTGAAATTCCATTTGAGATCAACGCGCTTTCTGCACACCGCACTCCGCAGCAGGCCATGGATTTTGCACGTGGCGCATACAACCGCGGCATCAGGGTGATCATCGCCGGCGCAGGAGGTGCAGCCCACCTTCCGGGTGTTGTGGCAGCACTTACCACACTGCCGGTCATCGGGGTGCCGGTGAAAGCTTCCATCTCCCTCGACGGATGGGATTCGCTGCTCTCCATTGTACAGATGCCTCCCGGAATACCGGTGGCAACGGTCGGAATCGACGGAGCAAGGAACGCGGGCATTCTTGCAGCACAGATACTGGCTACAGGCGACGAAACAATCATGCGGAAAATGGAGTCATTCAAATCCAGCCTGGAGAGCAAAATCGTCAAGGCAAATGAAGAACTGAAAGCAGTAAAATTCAAGTTCAAGACGAACTGACCGGGTGCTGAACTGACCGGGTGCTAAAGTAATCTGGATCACTGATCTGATCCTTTTCTGAACATTTGCTGAACTGATCATTTGCTGATCGGATGCTGATCGGTTCGGGATCGCTGAACTGATCATTTGCTGATCGGATGCTGATCTGATCGGGATCACTGATCTGATCCTTTTCTGAACATTTGCTGAACTGATCATTTGCTGATCGG
>Ga0180430_10001213_pt1 | contig 25852 bp, 21 predicted proteins | sample SS_ome_9_FD_132999 | JGI IMG/M metagenome (GOLD analysis project Ga0180430, IMG submission 132999) | Hypersaline lake sediment archaeal communities from the Salton Sea, California, USA - SS_1_S_2 metaG | ecosystem: Environmental > Aquatic > Non-marine Saline and Alkaline > Hypersaline >... | reverse complement strand
TCCTTACGGGATCAGTTTGAGGATACCGGATACTGGCAAGCAGATATAGTTACCGATGAAGACGGTTTGGCCCAGGTAGTATTTACTTTGCCGGATAATCTTACAACCTGGCAGGCCGACGCCCGGGGCATTACAAAACAAACACATGTTGGGGAAGCTACAACAGAAGTTATAACAACGAAGGATCTTTTGATTCGACCTGTGACCCCGCGCTTCCTGGTGGCAGGAGATCACCTGGCTTTGGCCGCAGTTATCCACAATAACACGACAAAAGAACTAACGGCTGATGTATCCCTTCAGGGCTCAGGCATCCAATTGGACAATATAGAGATTTCAACCCAAACCGTGGATATTCCCGCTGAGGGAAGGGTCCGAGTTGAATGGTGGGGTACTGTGGAAAATTTAGATGAAGTTGACCTGGTATTTGTTGCTGATGCAGGACAATACCAGGATGCAGTTAAACCTTATCAGGGACCATTACCTGTTCTGCGTTATATCACTCCCTACAGCTATGCTACATCTGGTGTATTGGATCAGGCTGGTCAGAAACTGGAGATCGTCTCTCTACCTAGAAGTTACGACTCATCTGAAGGATCTCTTGATATTGAGTTGTCACCTTCTTTGGCTGCATCTGTTCTTAAAGCGCTCGACGCGCTGGAAGATAATCGGGACTACTCTGTAGTAGCACAAATGTTCCACTTCTTGCCCAATGCCATTACATATCAGGCTTTGCAGGAATTGGGAGTGAATTACCCGCATTTGGCTAGCCGTTTGGAAATATTGATACCTGAGACGCTAGACATCTTGGATGCAGCGCAAAACGAAGATGGTGGTTGGGGTTGGTGGCAGGGAGGAGCAAGTGACCCCGAGATCACATCCTATATACTTTTTGGTTTGATCAAATCCCAGGAAGCAGGTGTGTTTGTAGAGGACCTCATGATTCAACAAGCCCGAGGATTCCTACTGGCAACATTGCCTGCTTTGGATATGCTATCTGAGCCGTGGCAGTATAACCTGCTCGCATTGAGATATTTTTCGTTGACTGAAGCAGGGACAGACGTAAGTTCAGGGATGCAATCCCTGGCATTACTAAGCAGCCAACTTGATCCTGGCAACCAGGCGCTGTTGGCGATAGCCCTGGAAAAATGGCAGCCCGGGAACGATTCAACCCGCTCTCTATTATCTAATTTGGCCGGAACCGGAATACGGACAGCCACTGGCATACATTGGGAAAATGGCGAGAACAGCTGGTCCTGGATGAACAACACAACAACAACAACAGCAATAGTTACTTATGCTTTGGCGAACGTGGAGGAGTCACCTGAGTTACTTCCAGAAGCAGTTCGCTACTTGATATCAACCCAGACTAAGGATGGTGATTGGTGGTCAGCTTATGAAACAGGCTGGTCTATCCTGGCATTAAATGAGGTTCTCAGTAACAGTGGTGAATTGGTCAGTGAATATGAATTTTCAAGTACTGTAAATGGGAGAGAAATGATCAGTGGCCAGGCAGAAGGATCAAGTCAATTGGAAGCTGTGTTTGCTTCGATGCCAGTGGAGGATCTGTATTCTGATGAACCCAATGCCCTGATAATCAATCGATCTGAAGGCAATGGGATCTTGTATTACAGGGCCAACTTACAAGTTTTCCGACCAGCAGAGGACGTGCAGCCATATGGACACGGGCTGAGCATATCCAGGGTATATGCCGATTTGTCTGATCCGCAAGGAGTAAATTTCACACAAAAAGGTGAAATCGGTCAACTTATCCAGGTTCAGCTGACGCTGGTTTTGGAACACGATTCGTCTTACTTGATAGTGGAAGATCAGATCCCAGCTGGGGCCGAGGTCTTGGACACCAGACTAAATACATCACGCCAGGATCTGGAAGAATATCAAGCGGCTTCACCTTTTAAAAATGGATGGGGGTGGTGGTATTTTAATAAGCCTCTTGTATTTGACGATCGTGTTACCTGGGCGGCAAATTTCTTGCCGGCTGGCACATATCAATTAACTTACACAATTTCTTTAGCACATTCTGGTGAATACCAGGTTATGCCAGCCCATGCCTGGCAAGTTTATTTCCCTGAAGTCCAGGCCATCAGCGCGGGAGAGAAATTTGTTATAGAAGCTGGTCAATAATGGTGTAACTTTTTTTCGGTGGGGTTCGTTACTATTACAGAAGACCCCGAACATTAAAAACCGAATTGAAACCAATTGGTGTTAAAGATCACCTGGCAGGTTAAGGCTATGAAGGCGATGAGAAGGATAAACCCGCAGCCACATCCGGTGCAGGATGCGCCCCGGCCAAAACCAAAGGTATCTTGAAGCCAATCAAATAACACATCCAGCATCAAGAGTTTAAATAAGCCTGTCAAACAGCCTTGTTGTCTGTTCACTCAATACTCCTTTTTTGTTCTTCAGTGATATATACGATAGGCAGGAGCATTAGTTGCAGAGGTTTTGTTGACAACGGAATAGAGACTGTTTACATTGAATAGTAGATTTTATTTCGCAAGTTGAACTGATCACTTATTAGTATTCATCGTTGAACAGGGGGAGTATAGAGCTGGATTTTACTGGTCTTTTTTTATCTGTTTCATCTCATTTAAGAACGAATTAAGGAGGTGCCCTGTGCCATTGAAGAAGTCACTCTTATATCTATTGTTCATCTTCTTGGTTACACTGCTTATCTCAAGTTGTAGTAGTACACCCAGCGGCACATATGTCTGGATCGATGTGCCAGTTGATGGCCTATCCTATCCAGATGTACAGCCAGTTAATGTGGAAGGCCATGCCACAAGTGGAGCGGGCATTGACCGGGTAGAATTATTTGTGGATGGAGATTTATGGACTACCATCGACGATCCACCTTCAGTAGATACTCTGGCCAGCTTTGAGGCTGAATGGCTTCCACCGGGCCCCGGATCATATTCAATCCACGCGGTTGCTTATGGACCTGATGGCGCACCGAGTGAATACGATGAGACCAGGATCACGCTTGGCATGGATACTCCCACCCCGGTAATATCCGTGACCCCTGTCATCTCGATCACGCCAACAATCACTGACACACCTACACCGCCACCGGTACCGGATGCAAATGTGAAGTTCTGGGCTGATCCAGAGACGATTGACGCAGGTAAATGCACGGATATTCGTTGGCAAGCTGAGAATGTAAAGAGCCTTGTGTTTGGTGGCGTTGAACAAGCGATGGAAGGTGTTTTTAATACCTGTTTGTGCAAAAACGAAACCTATACTATGACAGTGACCCACCTTGATGATACGGTAGAGAAACTCAAAGTGAATATCAATGTGGTTGGCACCTGTGCAGACACTAAACCTCCCGCTGCTCCGAATCCAGGTGCCCCAGGCAATGGAGCTTCCCTTACCTGTAGGTCATACCAGGATGTAGGCTGGGGAGTAGTGAGTGATGAAAGTGGCATCAGTCAATACCAAGTTAAAGTTCAGAGACATTCCGGAGACAATAACTGGACCGATATCCCGGGAAGTGTCTATACAGGCATATCCGGAACTGCAAAGAATTTATCAGTGGAATGCGGCTGGTACTACCGCTGGCGAGTCCGAGCAGTGGATGGGGAGGGCAATGTAGGAGCCTGGTCAGATTGGTGGCAATTTGTTATCAACTTAAGTTGATATAAAGACCAATCTATTTGAAAGATTGATAAATGCAAAACCTCCGGGAGGTTATGATGGACAAGAGTAAAAAACGTTGGCTGATCGTGTTAGGAATTGTGCTGCTGATTGGGTTGATCGTGATCGTCCTCACTTTGGGCTGGTTTGCCCGAAGAGGTAAAGCGTTTGAATCCCGACCGTTGGTGTTAATTATCTCGCCAGATAATTATGACCAATACCAAACAGGTGAAGGAATTCTTATCCAGGCAACCGCCAGGGAGGAAAACGGGCTTTCTCGAATGGAGGTCTGGATTAATGATTCCCTGGTGGAGGCAATCGACGCGGAGGTTGAAGAGACAACCAACCTGGAACTGCTGTCATACTGGGTTCCAACATCGGCCGGTAAACAAAAAATCATTGTCAGGGCCACTTCCAGCGATGGTGTTGACGGTCAGGGAATGGTGGAGATTTATACATTAGCCTCAGAAGATGATGGAAACGGGATTTATTCCGTTGAAGATGGAGATACTTTGGCTTCCATTGCTGAAGAGCACGGAAGCAGCCCTGATGAACTGGAGGATCTGAACCCGGGACTGGGAGCAGATGGTCTTTCGCCCGGAGATGAGCTGATCGTACCGGATACGGAACCGGCTGGTGATGGTGGTTTGCCACCAGATGGTGATGGGGGAGATCCCCCTCCCGTTGACCCTGGACCTCCTCTAATAGATTTTCCAATTTCAATTGTGGAAATGATCCGGCTAAATACTGAGGAAATGGCAACCTTGAGAGTGGAAGTGACAGCATTGCGGACCTGGGAAGAATATGGGCGTTTGCATTGTTATGTGGGACTCGCCGATTCACTGCCGCAGTGGTATCCCGACCGGGATAGGAACCAGGGGACAGATGAATACTTTGAAAATCTTGGCCGTGGCTGGTGGGATACTGAAGCGACCTTGCAAGGAGATGCGGCGCCTGTCATTCAATGGCCAACAGATCAACCGCTTCCAGCAAGTATCTATTGTATTGGAACGAATGGTGGAACGGAAGCCGTGGAACTTGAAAAGCTCGAGTTGAACATTCCCCCAGAGCAATGGAATGGAATTAAGTATCCAGTTATTGTTGACGGCTTGGGAGGGCGATTGTTGGTAGAAACCCGGGTAAGCCAGGGTACAACAGCAATACCCATCCGCCTTGATCCGAGCATGACTGTACCCACCAATGTACGTGCAGACGAAGAAGACGGGCGCCTGGAATGGGAATATTATCCAGAACCAGATGAGCTTCCAATTGACGGCTTTCGGATCTACGTTGATGGCACATTGCAGTGGGCTGTGAGTGCAGATGTATGGTTTTCAAGGATTCCAGCTGAGTGGTTCGAACCTCCCTGTGGAGAGACGTATTCTTTGAGCATGACAGCTTTCCGGGTAGAGGGGGACGACTGGCCGGAATCATACCACGCCAGAGTGGAGACTGAGCAAACAGAATGTACCCGGCAGGTTGAGGTTACTTTCATAACTTTAGAGACCTTTAATCTTGGGGGTGATGGAAACTATGAGGAACGAGACGGTGATGTCGGACCTGCATATGGAGGATTCGGGGCAAACCGAGCTCGATTGTCTTTTGACCAGGGTAGAGAATATCGGGGATCAGGACAGCTCGGCACACCAGAAGGTCTCAGCCATCATAGTTCTTATGATCTGATCGCGCTTGCCGCGGCAGGGCGCTGGCAGTTTTCTAGCCCAGTACCAATGCTAGTTGCCGAGGTGCCAGCAGATGGCATACTTCGAATAAGTGCAGGGATCATGGATAGAGATTCAGGGCGATGTCGTTACGAAGGTGACAGAGGTTGTGACGACAGGCTCTGTTCTGGTACGCATCCCCCCATACCGTTTGATGAATTGATTGCATCTAATGGTGAGATCCTGCGCTCAGAGATAATATCAAGAAATTCTCGCTGCAGGTTTGAGTTCGAATATCGATTGGTTGATGCCGAAGCAGGCCCAGAGCGGGGAAATGAAGGCATACCTCCGCTTCCCTGGTTGCAATATATTGACATGGATGTCGATCCAATCTCAGGTGATATAACGGTAGAGCTCCAGAATACTGGAACCGGAGAATGGGCTGGCTTTCCTCTGAGAATAGAAATCCAATCTCCAGACGGCGCATTGCTGAGCGATTATATTTTGGAGGATATTGAGATTCCAGTAGATGGTTATGAAACGATTACCCTCTCTTCGCCCGGGATGGAACCGATCTTTGATATCTGTATCTTCCTGGATCCTGAGGATGAAGTTGTGGAGTTTTATGAACGGGCTGGTGGCGCCCTGGTCCATTATCCGATCTGCCCGGGGCTGCCAGACCTTAGCATTGAAACTGCATCGTATGAACTTAGAGATGGTGGTTGGTTGGATGTAACGGTCCAAAATATTGGTGAGGATGACCTTGAAAACAGGGTGATAGCTTTTGAGCTGAGATTCCCTGATCGACCAGTGACAATGACAGATCGCTTCTTCACTGTTCCACAAAATATCCCTGCAGGCGAGACGCGGGTCATATCGCTCAGATTGGACGATCGAGTAAGAGCAAATATGCCACCCGGTTACGACCTTGAGATCAACCCAGACAGGACGATTGTGGAAAGAAGCTACGAGAATAATCTCTTTTCAGTGAGAGAAGGCACACGCCTGGCGATTCATCTCAATAAGATACACGTCCCTTATGATCATAGAGATGATTTTGGAGTCGACATCAATTTCTTTGTTGGCTCCCTGAGTGGAGGTACACGGTATAGACAGGTTGTTGACTGGAGTATTCGTGGTGGTTTTGACTGGGCTTTTTGCAGCGATTCCTCTGACATTTGTACTCATTCTTATGGAATTGATGGTGAGTATAACCAGCTTTGGTTTGATATTAACGCCGACGAGACCTTGATAGCAGAAGTGACTTTTCGTCAACCAGACACTAGTTGGGAAAGGGGAACTGAAACACGGATCTACTATGCCCCACACTGGGGAGCAGGTGATATCAACAGCCACACAGGATCTTGCAGAACAGACAATTTGACACCAGAAGGTGTAAACACGATCGGACACAGGTATGAGTGGGATGTTCAATTGAAGTTCTGCAGGGAAAATTATGATGAGGACCCGGGTGATTGACCAGAAGAAATAAACCAGAATATGGAGACATCAAGATGAAGAAACGAGTAACATCCTTGGCCATTATTGGAATTCTGCTGCTTTCCTGGTTGGGAGGAACTGTAATCACTGCCCAGGCTTCCCCGCCCTTTCAGGCTGGCGGAGACGATCCGCCGGAGCGAGTGGTAAAGCTGATTTTCATTCACCACTCAACGGGAGAGAACTGGCTGACAGACGGCTATGGCGATCTTGGCCGCTCGCTGGCAGAGATCAACTACTATGTCAGTGACACCAACTATGGCTGGGGGCCGAACGGCATTGGTGACAGGACTGATATACCTGACTGGGAGGAATGGTTCAGAAGCGGAGATACTGGCACCTACATGGATGCCCTTATCAATGAAGGGGACCAGCATGCCGACTATACTCGCACATCTTCTGACCCCGGGGGGGAGAACCAGATCATCATGTTTAAATCTTGTTTTCCAAACTCAGATCTGGAAGGCAGCCCCAACGATCTCCCTACCGCTGATGGCTGGCTTTCGGTGGGACACGCCAAATATGTCTACAACCAGATCCTGGAGTACTTTGAACAGCACCCCGAGAAGCTTTTTGTGGTGATCACTGCCCCGCCTCTCAGCGACCAGGGCAATGCGGCTAACGCCAGGGCGTTTAATCTCTGGCTGTTGAACGATTGGCTGGAAGAGAATAGCTATCCATACAGCAATGTGGCAGTGTTTGATTTTTATAATGTGTTGACTGGCAAGGATGGGCACCATACCTTTGAAAATGGGGAAGAGGTCCATCAAGTTGCCAGCAAGGATACCCTGGCATATCCCTCCGGGGATGACCATCCCTCAAAAAAAGGCAGCCAGAAAGCCACTGACGAATTCATTCCGCTCCTGAATTATTTCTATAACCGCTGGCAAGCGGAAAACCCGACTTCACTACCGCCCATTAGCGAGGATGCTTCAGCCGATAGTTCACCGACCGCGGAATATATTCAACGGCCAGAACATCCGGACCTTTCCGGGTTGATTGATGATTTTGAAGGAGAGGCACCAGGCGGTACGAATGGTTGGGAAGCCTACTGGGATGATGCCACACCCACAACGCTGGCCTGCAGTGTTGACTCCAATGGCGGATCCAGCGGCAACGGTTTGCGTCTGGATTATCACATCACTCCCTATAGTTGGGGCACCTGCGGTTTGTATTACGATCAACCCCAAAATTGGGGTAATTCCGCAGGTTTTGCATTCAAGATCTATACCGGAGGGGAAGAAGGGATTCTGCACGTTGATCTTTTTGTAGAGGGACCTGATGGCTCGGAATCCTATATTCATGAACTTCCCTTAACGCCCCGAATGGGGGAGGAATGGGTCCAGGTGGGCATCGTTTGGGATTATTTTCAGCGAGTGGATTGGGAAGCAGACGCAGGTTCCCCGTTTAGAAAAGAGGATCAGATCTCCGGCCTGGCTTTTGGGTTTGGCACCGAAGAGGACGAGGTGGAAGGTGTACTGTGGCTGGATGATGTGGGTTGGATGATCCCACGTGAGGATATTGCTGCAGGAATCACAAGTACTGAAGAAATTGAATCCGAACCAGAACCGCAGGAAGAGTCTCGGGGATATAATTTGCCCTGTATCGGTTCGCTTGCACTGCCGATGAGCCTGGCCGGCGTGGCGCTGGTTCGAAGTAAGAAAGTAAAGAAGAAATAATCAGAAGAGTAATCAAAATAAGAAAAAGCTGCGATCAACTTGTGGTCGCAGCTTTATGTATTATGAGGAAGCCACTACAGCCTCTGGTTCTGGTTCAGGGGGATTGAATCGCTCACATCTTCCCAACCACAAGTGGAGACCGTAGAAGCTGACCACCGCGACGGCACAGATGCCGGCGCCCACATACCAGAGCAGATTGGGGTTGTAGTTATCGAGGATCAACCCAGCCGCGCTGGGCCCGACGGTAGCGGGGATTGCCCAGGATAGGCCAAAGATAGCCATATACCTGCCGCGCATATCCTCTGGTGCGAAATTGGTTGCCAGGGCAGAAGCGGTGGGCATGATCACCATCTCGCCGATGGTGATGATCACGACTGCTACTGCGAAGAGCCAGTAGACAGTCACGAATCCAAACATTCCAAAGCCGATCATATAGAAGAAGACTCCCACAGCCATCATGATAAAGGCAGGATATTTTTTGATGATCCGGGTGGTGGTAAATTGTAGAAGGATTACAACGATCGCGCTGGCTGTTAACAGGAATCCGTATCCCTGGGGAGGTATGCCGTGATTATCCCTTAAATATACTGATAGGCTGTTATACATCTGCTGGTAAACGATACCCATCAACATCGATACGACCAGGAAAGCCACGTAGGCATAATCTTTCAGGACAACCCTGTATCCCGCAAAGGTCCTTAACAAGCTTTCTGGTTCTTCTGCGCTCTCTGGTTTGGTTTCAGGGATCTTCATAAACACGATCACTGCTACGATACAGCTGATGACCGCATCCAGGACAAATAGGGCAAAGTAGCTCCGGTCAGCGATAAAACCACCGATTGTAGGTCCGATGATCCAGGCCATATTTCCAACCACTCGCAGTATCCCAAACCCTTCCTGCCTTTTATCATCTGGAAGTAGATCCGCCACCATTGCTTGATGGGCTGGACCAGCAATATTGGATAACAGACCAATCACCACCGCGATGGGGATCAACACGGTAAAATCGTTCACCAACCCAAGGGCCAGGGTGCTGACCGCGCTGAAGATCAGGCCAAACAAGATCAGTGATTTTCGCCCAAATTTGTCAGTTAGGGCCCCGCCGATCATAGATCCAATCAGGCCAAAAGCGGAAAATGTCCCCAGGACAATACCAGCCTGGGTCATGCCAACACCAAATTTCTCAGTTATATAGAGCGAGAAGAAGGGGAAGAGCAGGGTGCCGCCAATCCTGTCGATAAATGAGACGCCGACAACCACCCAGAATATTCGTGGAAAATCGTTATATATCTTCTGCAACCGTTTGAACATAAAAGCTCCACTTGCTTGAACGAAAAAGGATTATAGCATAGCTAGTATGGCGGTGTATCATCCAAATGGATGGTTCTTTACACCACTGAAAGCCCTCTTTTTATTCCTAAACTAAGGAATTGAGATTAGTTAAACTTCTGGGATCTGGACTAATTTGTCAATCGGTTCTTTTAATCTGGTTTGTACAAAGATAAAACCCAGGAACATGATCAGGGACCCAACCATATAAGGCAGTGTGATCCGGATGTCAAAAAGGAATCCTGCCAACAGTGGGCCGGTAAAACGGCCCAGGCTCATGAAAGAGCTGTTCAATCCCATGGCCAATCCTTGATCGATCCTGGTTTCTTTTGAGATCAGGGAAGCGATAGAGGGGCGGAGCATGGCATTAGTAAAGGCAAATAGGCCTATGGTTATCAATAGAGTTATAAAATCATAAGCGGTCAGGATCAGTAAAAAGGTCACTGTCAAACCCAGTAAGGTTGCTTTGATGACGTTCCTTTCTCCAAAGCGTTTCGTGGCCGGGCCGGTCAGGACCATTTGAACAAGAGCAACCACAGTGCCAACAACCACCATAATTGTCCCCACTTCTGGAGGACCAAAACCAAATTTCTCCAGGGCGAATAGGCCAAGAATGCCTTCCAAATTACTCAAACCAAAGCTGACCAGGAAGCTCAATACAAAGAACAGCGCCATGGGGCCTTTAAGCCCCTGCCACATCCCTTTGTAGCGGGTGGAGATATCCAGCTGAACTTTTTCTGCTCTTTTCTCCGTCGGCAGCGATTCGGGGAGGATCAGGAAGACCAATAAACCAGCTACCAGGGAAAGGCCACCAGCCACGAAAAATGGCATAGAGAGGGATTCCGCGCCCAGCCAGCCCCCAATGCCGGGGCCGAGAACCATGCCGGTTCCCATGGCTGCACCAATCACCCCCATGCCCCCGCCGCGGTTCTCTTTTGTGGTAGAGTCACCGATGAAGGCTAATGCCGTAGGCATAGTGGCCGCAGAGAATATCCCAGCCAGCGCTCGGGCAACAAATAACATCCACAACTGAGTGGAGAGCCCGAACATCAACAAAGCCAGGGCATTGCCGACCGCGCCAACGATCAGGATCGGTTTGCGTCCCACCGAATCAGAGATAGATCCCCAGATGGGGGAAAATATGAGTTGGAAGAGGGCATGCAGGGAGATCAGCGCCCCCAGCTCCTGGCCGCTGGCTCCAAATTGGTCGACCAGGAAAGCTTCCAGGGGGATCAAGACCCCAAAACCCAGTAAAATGACTGCCAGTGTGAAGTATAAGAGGATTAAATTTCGTCGCTGTGAATTCATCTACGCCTTTATTTTGTGATTTGGCAGGAACGTTTAGTATACCCTAGAATTTCCCTTGAAAAATGATCAGGAGCTGGTTATAAAATCCAGCTCCTGAGATTGGTTTTGGTAATAATCTGTAGAATGAATTTCAGGCTAAATCCGGTTTAGTAAATTCCAGCCCGTATGCCTTCACTACCTTAGGGGTTGGTAATCCGTTCCCTGGATCCCAGCCGTGCTCCTTATAAGCTCCCGCGAGCAGGGGTTTCAGATCTGGTTCAAAACCGAGCGTGCCTCCAGTTGGAAAACCTTTTAACATGAACTCCGGTAAGCGATCATCGGCAATTGTGGACCCCAGGTTGTGGTTGATGATTCTTTTGAGGGAAAAGATACGTTTACCAGCCAGCATCAGCTCATCCAAGGTGTAGTCCCATCCAGTGGCGGCATTTAATGCCTTGAGGATCCTGCTTGCCCCGGGATTCATAAAATGACATACCGTAAGGGCATTGTAGAGACTGCGCCAGGCCTGGGCTTTCGCAGTGATGGCTCCTTTTTCTGTCGAATTCTCAAAACGTTCTCCGGGTACAATGCCCACTTCGACAGGAGGGCCCTGTCCGGTGTCCACGCCATACATATCTCCTTGCAAATGACAGGCGCCACGGGGGGAGAGGGCATAAACTGGCGCCATACCGCTAAAGGACCGAGCGTCGTGCATGGGGATTTCCAGGTTGCGTACCGTGGCTGCCAACTCAGGTACGCCAAAATGGGCCGCAAGAGCTGCGCTCCCTTCTGCGATCAGATCACCGATGCCTTCTCGCCTGGCTGTCATTTCGATCAGCTTATGAGACATTTCCACATCACCATAGCGAATTTCAAGCTCATCCGTTTGATCCGCAGTCAATATACCCTTATCGAATAAGTCGCAAACAAGGGCAATGGTCGACCCGGTGCTGATGGTATCCAGGCCATAAACGTTGCAAAGATGTCCGGCGTAGATCACTCCTTCCAAATCATCTACCATAGCCAGGGATCCAAATGCGACGACAGTTTCATATTCTGGCCCGTCAACTTTGTCCAGCTTATATTTAACTGTCCGGGTTTCCCGCCCGCACACGATCGGGCACCTATAGCAAGCGACACCTCGATTTAGATATTCTTCAGCCATCAAAACCCCGGAGAGGTTGCTGCTATTTTCCCATTCCCCAAGCCTGAAATATTTGGATGGCATATCACCGAACATCGACCCCATATCTACATATCCGGCAGTCCCGGCCAATCTGAGGGCCTCGGCAGCAATATCCTCTTTGACCTCCCCCTGGATCTCCTTAACAACTGCTTTGTAAGCATCTGGATCAGCAAGGTGTACTTTGCCGCTGCCGCGGAAAGCGACAGCCTTGAGATTCTTGGAACCCATTACTGCCCCCATACCAGTCCTGCCGGCAGCACGTCCGTGATCGTTCATTATTGCTGCCATTTTGACCAGGTTCTCTCCCGCGGGACCGATGCAGGCAACCCGAACTTTTGGATCTCCTAATAGCTCCCGGATCGTTTCCTGGGTTTGGTAAGAGTCCTGTCCCCAGAGCGAATCGGCCTCGTGGAATTGGACCTGGCCATCGATGACTGAAATCCAACAGGGTTCCTCGGATCTGCCGTTGAGTAGGACGCCATCAAATCCAGCAAAGCGCATTTCGGGGCCGATGAATCCACCGGTGTTGGATTCGCCCCAGAATCCAGTTAGTGGTGAGCGGGCACATACTGCCATCCGACCGGCCGACGGCATACTTGTACCAACAATTGGCCCAGCCAGGAATAGTAATGGATTTTCAGGGCCTAATGGATCAGTTTCCAATTTGATGCGGTCATAGAGGAGGCGGGCGGCGAGGCCGCTGCCGCCAATATAGTCCCGGGCTAATCCTGGATCGATATCCTCTACCTGGAATGTTTTTTCATTGAGATCCACCGCCAAGAGTTTTTTCATTTGTGCTCCAGAAGAACTGGTTAAACTGCTATTGAATAATATTAGAAATCAACCGGTTGGCCGGTATATACATACTGGAAAAGTCTTTCCAGTTCCTCGTAGGATGGTGCCCGCGGCGCAGTGATGATCTGGGTATCATTAAAGGAATCGTCCACCATTTTTTCCAGCAGTTCATCAAAAGTTGTTTTATCAATTTCCAACTCAGCCAAACTGAGTGGATTTCCAATTGTCTTAGCCAGACCTCTCAGCTCAGTGGCAAAAAGCACGCCAAGATTAGAATCGACGCCCTTGATACCCAATAATTGAGCCAGGGTTATGATCCGGGAAGGATCTTCTCCCCTTGAGGCAAATTCGATCGTGTAGGGCAGGCACATACCCACAGCGCGTCCGTGGGGGATATGAAAGACCGACCCGAGGACATGTCCCATGGCGTGGGCCAGGGAAGCCATGGCATTGCCAAAACCCAATCCGGCGCTGGTAGCTGCATTATGCATTTTTTCACGGGCCTGCTGGTAGTTTTCCTTGCTTGGGTTATCAGCGTGTGAGGCCTCGTATGCTAATGGTAAATGTTGGAAAATTTCCCGGGCAGCATTAAGGCATAAGCCATCAGTAATATCCGAATGCCAGGTGCAGACGAACCCTTCAACGGCATGAGTCAGGGCATCCAATCCCGTATCCGCTGTGAGTCGGGGAGGCATACCTGAAGCCAGTGCAGGATCCACCAGGGCGATATCGGCGGCATTTTCGCGGTTGCCAAGTCCCATTTTCCGGTTGTTTTCGGAATCTGTTAACACAATTCCCCAGGTCACTTCCGCACCAGTTCCGCTGGTGGTGGGGATTGTGATCAAGTGCGATTTTTTTCGCAGTCCAAGCTCAATGAAGGGGTTGATCATAGCCGGGATCAGATCCGGCCGCTCATATAAAACCCAGATGGCTTTGGCGGTATCCATAGGAGAACCGCCGCCCAGTCCAATGATCCAGTCTGGCTGAAAATCATTGGCCGCCGCTGTGCCCAATTCTACTGAAATGAGTGTTGGGTCTGGTTCTACATCATCAAAAACCTGGACCTCACAGCCCGACTTTCTGATCATCTCAAGGACTGGTTCAACAAGACCGATTTGAATCAGATTCTTATCAGTGACTACCAGTGCCCGACATATACTGACATCTTCCAGAGAAGACAAGGCGGCTTCACCAAATACTATCCGTGGAGAGGTAAAATGCCACATCCAGGACCTCCTATATTATTTAGTAGACGAAGATTTAGGGCCAATCGGTCGGGATCTTGGCACAGCAGGACACAATTTCCTGGGCAGCCTTGGGATATCTCATGACTTTCATCAGATCTCCCTGTAGTTTCAGTTGCCCGGTCATCATACCCTGGATGGGATCCAGTTTGCCGTCAATGACCTTGCGCCAGGTGCTGTAGGGAGCGTTGATGATGAACTCAGTTTCTGGCATGTTTTCGGGATAAACCTGGGTTGCACCAGCGCTGGATCCATGGTACAGCTGAAGATGTAAATAGGCAGTGTCAGGATATACATCGTCGGGATCTGCAACAAAGATAAAATCACCTTCCCAGTCCTTGGCAGAGCGCGCGTAGGATTCGCTGGCATTAAGCATATCACGTAGGGCTTTGATCCATTCGTCCGAGGGAAATTTGTGTAACATTAAAACTCCTTGTCTGACTTCTGAAATATTATTATACATTTGGAAACACCAATAATCTGAGAGTGTTCCGGTGATTGGGCCATTACTATAATAATCTTATGACACCCACGAGATGTTATGATTAAATAAGCGAGAACAACGGACGGTAGACTGGTGTGGAGTAGGAATATGAAGATTCGGCGTTTTATTGATCCGGTATTATTCCAGGAAAGGATCCAGGATTTTCTATTGGTAAGTGAAGCTGAAAATAACTTACCCCTGGGAATATTAAATAATATCATCGCCGGTGATTATCCTGAGCAGGAACCGTACCTTGCACTGATTGAAGAAAATGGGGAACCAGTACTTATTGCACTATGCACACCTCCCCACCCCACAATATTCTCATACCAAAAGCTATCCCCTCCTGACGAAATATTGGAATTGGTTCTGAAGGACCTGATGAACTTTCTGGGGGATGATTTTGTGGGAATTTCCGGAAACAAGGGGCTGGCGGCCCGGCTGAAAGATATCTGGGAGAATATGACCGGGAGAGAAGCTAAGATACATATGGCCATGCGTATCTATAAACTGGATGAAGTGATTCCTCCTCCGGTTACCGCCGGGTCCATCCGGTCAGTAGAAAAAAAAGATCGAAGATTGATGATGGATTGGTTAAACGGATTTTACCGGGAAGCTATGCAGAAGTCACCAGATCCAGCCAGGGCTCGAAAACAGATTGAATTGTACCTGAAATCAGACCCGGAATTTCGCGGATTAATGATCTGGGAAAATAGCGGAATCCCCGCATCAATGGCTGGCTATGCTGGTCCAACCCCCAACGGTATTCGGGTAGGTGCTGTGTATACACCACCCGAGCAGCGAAAAAGGGGATTTGCCACTGCTGTCACTGCAGGGTTGAGCCAACATCTGCTGGACAGGGGGTTTAAGTTCTGTTTTCTGTACACAGACCTGCTAAATCCGACTTCCAACCATATCTATCAGCAGATAGGCTATCAACCTGTATGTGATGTTGATCGTTATGATTTTAAGTAATACTGAATCGGAATACTGCATAATAAGGATGATAGATAATGAAAAGAATAGGCTTGATTGGCGGCATGAGTTGGGAATCCTCCATTGAATATTACCGAATCATCAATCAGAAGGTTCGGGAAGCTTTAGGTGGAGTGCATTCTGCAAAAAGCGTGATGGTTTCGTTGGACTTTGGGGAAATAGAAGAGCTGCAAATGAAAGGAGACTGGGAAGAAGCTACTCAGGTTATGATCCAGAGCGCCAGGGAAGTAGAAAGAGGCGGAGCTGATTTCCTGTTGATCTGCACCAATACCATGCATTTAATGGCGGAAGAGGTTCAGGCGGGAATTGATATTCCTTTGCTGCACATAGCCGACGCTACAGCCAGAGCTGTAAAAGAGCAAGGGTTGAAATCTGTTGGTTTGTTGGGCACCCGATTTACGATGGAAAAAGAATTCTACCGGGGCAGGTTGGAAAAAATGCATACGCTTAAGGTAGTTGTCCCAAACCAGGCCGGACGCGAATTGGTGCACAACGTGATCTATGATGAATTAGTTCAAGGTGTGATCAAGGATGATTCCCGTCAGGGTTACAAGGAAGTCATTCAGGATTTAGTGAATGAAGGAGCAGAGGGGATTGTGCTTGGATGTACCGAAATTGGACTGTTGGTAAAGGAAGATGATGTACCGGTGCCTATTTTCGACACGATGGAAATCCATGCCCTGGCGGCAGTTGATGCTGCTCTGGGGCTGTATGAACTGAGCTGAAGCGAGTCATCCTGTATAATTAAGATACCTGAAAAGAATACGGGATGTGCAACCGGAGGAACAATGGATGAGGTTTATTTAAAAAGGCAGTTAGCGCTCAACAGGGACCGAGTCGCTGCCCTGGCCCGGGGAATATCTGAAGATCTAATGTCCTGGAAACCGAATCAAGAAAGCTGGTCTATTCTCGAAGTGATCTGCCACATGGCAGATGAAGAAGAATTCGATTTTCCTGTCCGCTTGAAAATGATCCTGGATCAATCCGATAAAGCCTGGCCGGAAATCGATCCTGTAGGTTGGGTCACTGAACGCAAGTATAACGAAGCGGATCTTTTTGAGACCCTGAATCGGTATATGGGTCTTCGTAATGAAGCCCTGGCCTGGCTGGATTCCCTTGAGAATCCGGATTGGGATATTATTTATGAGGCGCCTTTCGGAGAAATTAGCGCCGGGGATATGTTTGTCTCCTGGGTAACTCACGATCTGATCCATTTAAGGCAGCTTGTTGAACTCCAGCGATTCTACCTGGTAGAACAAGCCAAACCCTACCACTTGGATTATGCAGGAGATTGGTAAATGACGATCTGAAACATAGAAAAAGGGCTGTCAGCAAGACAGCCCTTTTGTGTTTTTAAGTCGATCAATTGACAAGATTACTTATTTTATCGTGATCTGATTTCCATCCACAACATCACCGATGACCCAGATTGGCTGTTCCATCTTTTCTGCGTGGATCCGGAAATCGTCCAGTTCATCGCAGGAAATTGAGAACAAGAGCCCACCGCTAGTTTGGGGGTCAAAGAGCAGCATTAATTCTTCCTCGGAGAGCGATTTTGGGGCTTTGATATGGTCGCCAAAATATTGGCGGTTGTCATAAGCGCCACCAGGGAAAGTGAACTCACTGGCATATTCCTTGGCTCCACTGACAAAGGGGAGCAGATCCCAGTGAATATTGAATCCAACACCCGAGGCCTGGGCCATTTCCCAACTGTGGCCGAGTAAACTAAAGCCAGTGATATCTGTGGAGGCCTTCACTCCGTGGGCTTGGGCCAGTTCGCTGGCTTTTTTATTGAGCTGCTTCATCCAGACCACAACTTCATCGACGTGTTCCTTTTTTGCTTTTCCGTCTTTAAGGGCTGTTGTGGTGACCCCAAAACCGAGCGGCTTGGTGATCACCAGGGCCTCCCCCGGTTTGGCGGCCGCCTTGGTCATGATCAGGTCTGGGTGAGCAAACCCCAAGCAGATCAAACCGTATTTGGGTTCTTTATCTTGAATAGTATGGCCCCCGGCGATCACAACACCAGCTTCCTTGGCTTTTTCAGCACCACCTTTCAGGATTTCCCCACAGATCTCAGGGGGAAGATTTCCTGGAAAGGCAGCAATATTCAGCGCTAGAAATGGTGCACCGCCCATTGCATAGATATCTGAAAGGCTGTTCGCGGCCGAGATGGCTCCATAGTCATAGGGATCATCCACGACTGGCGTGAAGAAATCTGTGGTTGCGATCAGGGCCCGATCGTCATCCAGCCGCCAAACGGCGGCATCATCCGGTTCTCCCAGCCCAACCAGCAAATCAGGGTAGTCTTTATTGTTGAACAATCCATCCAGGGGGCGCAGGACCTGCGCCAGCGCATCAGCGCTCAGCTTGGATGCTCAACCCGCGCAGGTGGACAGTGACGTGAGGAGGATCTGTTTCCCAGAAGGTTTCTTTTCTTTTTTGGGCATTCTTGTCCTTATGAATTTGTTTGTCTATTGTACTCAAAAAAATTCTACCACCTTCCCAAGTTAATGGCTTTCTACCAACAAGGATGTAAGTGAGTTGGAAATAAAAAGACTCCCGGAGTTTATATAAACTCCGGGAGCTTATTTGCTTATGAAAGCTGATAACTAGGGTGTTATATCAGGCAGGGGTAGGATGTAAGGATTGTCATTGGGTACCAGCATGACATCGATCCCGGGAGCCAATTTCTCGATATAGCGATAGTTAAGAAGCTGGGGATTGGTTGCCAGAACTTCTGCAATTAATTGCAGAGCCTCAGCTTCCGCCTTGGCTTCGATCACAACTGATTCTGCTCGGCCTTCAGCTGCCAGGATGGCAGCATCTTTGGTGCCTTCAGCAACCTGCCGGGCCTGTTCGGCTTCCTGACGGCGCTGTTCAACAATATATTCGGCCTGTTGGGCCAGCTGTTCGGCTATCTGCTTCTGTTCGATCGAGGCAGCATATTCTGGAGTAAAGGTAATATTGCGCAGCACAAAGTCAGACAGGATCAAGCCATTTCTTTCCATAGCTATTCTCATCTCATCTTCCATCTGCAATTTTAGTTCATCACGCTTGGTGCTGTAGACTTCGTTGACCCGGAATTGGGATACAGCATCCCGGATCACACCGCGAACAGTAGGGCGCACCAGGCCTTCTACGTAGCGGTCCTGCCAGACGATATGCACATTCAAGACTTCAGCAGGATTGAGGGAGAAGATAATTGACGCATCAATATAAACTTCCTGCCCGTCTGCTGTGCGAGCTGCTATGGAATCATCGCCCTGGAGTTCCCCTTCCAGGTGGGCGATGGACATTGTGTAGGTTTCTTTTGAGATTGAATACGTTTTTACATTTTCAGCGTAGGGGATCACCCAACGCAGACCGGGCTGCATGACATCTTTACGGTATCCATCTGGAGCGATGGCGCTGATAACAACACCGCGTTCCTGGGGCTGAACGAATACCAGTCCGGCACTGACAGTGCTTAACAACACGCCAGCAATCACTGCGACGATAATCCCGGTCACAGCACCACGGGTTTTCTTTCCCTGCCGGGCACGTAAGACGGCCAAGGCCAAAAAGGCAACGACCACTAGCCAGGAAAAAGCAGCTAAGGCAGATACCAAAATTGTGATTTGCATTTTCTCCTCCATTTAGGAAAATATTAATTGGAACTTTCTCTTCATTATTAATTATATACGGTGGATATAGGCTCTTAGTTGCTAATGAAGGTTCTTATACCTTATTAACAGAGCTTGTGGTACATTTTGATTCTATGGCAGACAAAAAATTTTCAGATTTTCGTATCCTGGCTTTTTTTGCACATCCTGATGATGAGACCATGTTCCTGGGTGGAACCCTGGCCTTTTTGGCAGAACATGGAGCGGAGATCCACTATTTATGTGCCACCCGCGGTGAGGGCGGGGAAATGGGAGATCCTCCTATATGCACCAGGGGAGAATTAGGAAAAGTTAGAGAGGGCGAACTGAGATGCGCAGTAGAAGCCCTGGGAGGAAAATCAGTTCAGTTTCTGAATTACCAGGACCCGCTTGTTGGACCCAATAATGAATTGTACCCATTCAGTAAAAATGTCGACCAAGTGGCAGATGAGATCAGTTCGCATATATCAAGGGTCAAGCCCCAGATCATCCTGACCCACGGCCCAGGTGGAGAATACGGACACCCGGCTCATATCCAGGCCCATCAGGCTATGATGTCTGCTTTGAATGGAAAGGATTTCCCTGTTGAGTCTGTTTATGCGCCATCCTGGTTATCAAGAGAAACCGGGAAGTTCGCTCCGGAACCGGGCATCGAGGTGGATATCACTCCCTGGAAAGGGAAAAAACTGGAAGCAATCCAGTGCCATCGATCCCAACATGGATTATTTATCCGGAAAAGTTCAGAAAGAGCTGGTCGGCCAGTTACCATCCCGGAGATTATCAAGACGAGGGAGGCTTTGTGCCGTATCTTGCCTGAGGATGATAGAACTGGAGAAGACTACCTCAGTGTGCTATTTAAGGAAATCACTGTTTCTGAAGTCGCTGAGACGGGCTGAGTTCACAGAACTGCTTGGCAGGATAATTGCACGTTGCTGAGGACCTAAATCAATATAAAAAACCTATCGGGATGAGGCGTACCTCTTTGGTAAAATGAAATCCATGAAACTTAAGCCTTCAATTTCTGAGCCGCTAATAAAAATTGGTGCTGCACTGGCAGGAGGAATCCTGATCTTTGTGCTGGTGATAGGTATAGCCACCACGAGTTTTCGGGCGATATATTCAGGACGGATCTTCCCGAACATCCAGGTTGGTTGGGTCAATCTCAGTGGCCAGGCGCCAATTGATGCGGCAGACTTGCTTCGAAAAGAAATTCAATATCCTGAACAAGGGGAAATTACCTTGCAGTATCTTGAGCTCAGTAGGACTGTTACACCAGCTGAACTGGGATTGTTTTTCAGCCCCCAATTTAATGCTGAACTCGCGTTCAATACGGGACGAGAAGGAAATATTGCCCGTCGGATCGCAGCCCAGATACAGATCCTGCGCCATGGAGTTATCCTGGCACCCCAGTTTGTTATGGATGAAGAAACAGGCTCAGAATTCCTGGCAGAGTTAGCTGCTGAAGTAAATCAGCCAGTTATGGAAGCATCACTGGAACTGGATGGCTTGGAAGTGGTGGTGCAGCCCGGACAGATTGGAAGAGAAATGGATATACAGGCCTCGCTTGAAGTCGTTGGCCTGCAGATGCAAAGCATGCAGGATGGCAGCATCCCATTAATCGTTACTGAGACTTATCCAGATATCCTTGATGTGACCGCCCAGGCAGAATTCGCCCGACAAATATTAAGCCAGCCTTTGTTATTACAGATCCCCGATGCAGCTGAAAACGATCCGGGTCCATGGTCCATCCAGCCAGACAAACTGGTGGAGATGATGATCATAGAGCGGATTAATACAGATAATGGCAGTGAGTACCGGATCGCATTAGACTCCGAGGCTTTACGTGAGTATCTGGTTGGACGTGAAGCGTCGATCAATAGGAATCCAAAAAACGCCCGTATGTATTTTGATGATGATACCAAGGAGTTGGTCTTGATAGAGGAGGATGAAACTGGTTTGGTTTTGGATATCAACCAATCCATTATAGATATCCAGGCCCAGCTCTTGGAAGGCACTCATAAGATCAATTTGGCTGTGGAAAAAACTTTCCCAGAGATCACATCGGAACACACAGCAGAAGAGCTGGGAATCACCGAATTGGTCAGCTCACAAGCAAGTTATTTTTACGGATCAGACAGCGCCAGGATCAAAAATATTTCCACAGCGGCAGCAAAATTCCATGGAATTTTTATTGCTCCAGGAGAGACCTTTTCCATGGCCGAGCAGCTGGGAGATGTAAACCTTGATGAAGGATACGCAGAAGCCTGGATCATTCTTGGAGACCGCACAATTAAAGGCGTGGGAGGCGGAGTTTGCCAGGTCAGCACCACTTTATTCAGGACAGTTTTTAATGGCGGTTACCAGATTGTGGAACGGCACCCTCATGCCTATCGAGTAGGATATTATGAGCAAAGATCTGATGGGAGTCATAATACAAATCTAGCAGGATTGGACGCCACGGTTTATGTTCCAGTAGTTGATTTTAAATTCACGAACGATTCGGACCATTGGCTGTTGATGGAAACCTATGTATATGAAGGGTACCGCCAACTTCTTTGGAGATTTTACAGCACATCTGATGGACGAACTGTCGATTGGGATACCACGGGACTAAAGAATAAAATGGACCCACCCGACCCAATTTACGAAGAAAACCCAGAGTTGGCAAAAGGAGAAATCAAACAGGTAGATTGGTCAGTTGAAGGTGGAACCGTTACTATCACTCGCGATGTGTACCGTGATGGACAAAAACTTTGGCAGGATATATTTAAGACCAAGTATCAACCATGGGCCGCGGTTTGCCAGTATGGGCCCGGTACGAAAAATTATCCACCCAAGAACCCGGATCCAGACGATCCCTGTAAAAAGAAGTAAGCTATAATAATGTGGAGAAATGCTTGATTTGAGGAGGAAGGAATGGTCAGCAAAGAACTGCTTGAAATTTTGAGGTGTCCAGCCTGTGTCCAAACCCGGGAAGGGACCCTGGATTATTATAAGAAAGCCTGGCTGGTCTGCAAGGAATGCAGCAGGAAGTATCCCATCCGGCAGGATATTCCAGTAATGTTAATAGATGAAGGGGATAAATGGATTGAAACTGCTGTAGATGATCTGCCAGTTCCGCCGCCCGAAAAATAAATAAACGCAGGATGCGGGATCCTTAAGTGGTTCCCTGAAGCAAATTATTTGGATAAGTAATGCGGGACCTCTGAAACTTGGAGGATCCCGCATCTTTATTTAATTAGCTCAATACCGTTTCAATCCAGCAATCCGCCAGAACCCGATGCCCTAAATCTGTAGGATGAACGCCATCCTCTAGTAATTTGTGGGGAGAAATATTATTCGCGGCTTTATCCAGAGCAGATTGAAAGGGTACGGCCACTCCGTTATACTCCTGGGCAAGCCCCCGAGCAATTTCCTGCCTTTCATTGATATCCTTCAACCATTCCTCTGTTACTTCACCGGTGATGAGCACAAAAGGTTCACAGAGAACAAATTGAGTGTCTGGCTGTACTTGGCGAGTGTCCTGGAGGAGCTTTCGGTAGACCTCTTGGTAATCCTTTGGGTCGGAGCCCATGCCCATATAAAGATAGTTCCAAGTATCGTTCACTCCGATCAGAAGACTGATGATGTTTGGAAGAAGGCGCAAGGTATCGTTTTGCCAGCGGTGAGCTAGATCGCGGATTCGATCGCCGCTCACACCGCGATTGTAGATCTGCAGGTAGTGATTGGGATAACTTTTCAATAGATGTTTACTGATCAACTGGGGATATCCGCCCCCAAGCCCGTCCGGATTGTTGGGGCCAATAGCCTGCCGACTGCGGCCGACATCGGTGATGGAATCGCCCTGGAAGAGGATCACGCTGTGGGGTTTCAATTTTATTGACATATTGTAGACCTTAGAAAAAAACGAAATAACGCGGAACGGACTTTTTATATTCCAGGTAAGAACTCCCGTATTGTTCTTCCAGAGCCTTTTCTTCACCCAGAATTCGGAAATGGTTCATTACCACCCGCACAGTCAGCAGCGCCAAAACTGTCCAGCTGCCTACCATAAAACTGAATCCGACCATCACCACCGCAAAAGTCACCCACTGAGGATTGCGGGAGATCTTATACAATCCTTCTGTTACCGGTTCCCCTGCGGGTGTGACGTTAAAAGTATGTAGGGAATAGATAAACCCTGTTTGACCAATCAAAGCTAGAGTAAGGCCAATCCAGAATATTGTCTGGTTGATTTTCAGGGATGTAAAGAGAATTAGAACCATTGCGGCCAGGGCAAAAGGTAGCCCAATTTTGGCTGGCCGGGCTTGATCCAGGGTCCAGCCCGAGTCTTCATAGAGTCGCTCAACGGTTTCTTCGGGGAAGACAGCCTTTAGCAGGATTAGGAAGACGCCGTAAAAGATTACGATCGGGATCCAGCCGTAAAGCCAACCGAGAGAAAGGTGCGGGAAGAGGGTCATTGACTGTTCCTTTGCTTCTGAGAAGTTATTTTCTTCCAATTGATTATAAAGCGCGGTACCTTATTGCAGTAATCATTGTAGTTCTCACCAAAGAGATTGCTTAAATGTTCTTCTTCGGTGAGAACCATCAAATATCCGATTGCAGCAAAAAGCAGAATCCAGGCAGCTATCTGAATTGAGGGATACATGATCCCAAAACCGAGCAGTAAGACACCATAGGTCAAGAGTTGAGGGTTTCGGGTCCATCTGTAAGGTCCTGTTTGGCGAACCCCTTTGGGTTGCTGCCCCATCGTGGTGCTGAACCCCAGGTGAGCCATGATCGCTAGCGTGGCCAATAACCCGAGGATGCTGACAGCCGAGCCGAGATAAAGTTGGGCCGGATTTTCAGGAGCTGGGGGCAGCTGCGGCCAGGGCACAGAAAGATGAAGATAAATCACGTTGGCGTGCAGGGCGAAGATCACAAACTCGAGTGTGACACCAAGAGCTGAGAGGGATCCCCGTTTAAGATAGTCTCGCCGGACAATGACCCGAAAGATCAGGTATGCCGCCAGAAGAGTAAAAATGATTCCGATCCAATAGAACATGTTTTTATCCTTTTTATGAGAAATGGTGAATGCAGAATATTTCCCGGATTGACCATTTCTCATTGTCTACCGATTGATCAAGGAGTTTTTCTGGAATCTCATTTACAACCCGGATTAAAAATTCTGGTCCCCGAGCGCCGGCATCCAGGACATCATTCCATTCTTTCATCCCATTTCTCCTATCTTGATAAAAGTCGAATAAGGCCAAGAGCGAAATTCAGACGGGGAACGCGAGCCTGATATGCGCAATAAGAATCTCCGAATTTTTCAACACAATTGTCTTCTTCACTAAAGGTGTTTTGAATATAAATTCCCCAGGAAATGATTCCCAGCAAAATCACAATCCAATGAGTCGTGATCAGAGAAAGGCCACTATTGATTAAGATGCCGGCTAGATACTGGGGATGACGAACGATACTGTATATGCCGCTGTCCACTAACACCGTTGTCTCAGTATAACTTTTCCCGTCAACTTTTCCGCGGGACCGGAAAGTGAATATTGGCAGCCACCCGAAGATGGCTGACAACATGATTACTCCCCAACCCAAGTTGATGATTGTTGAGTTAGCATCAGGATTATACAGCAGCCAGGCAGCCAACATCTGCCCGCCGGCAGTGATCGTTAGAAGAATGCTCTGAAGAATCATCTTACGGGACATGTGGATCCTCAAGTTTATATTTTTTTGGCTATTGCCCTGGAGATAAAGATCAATTCGCCAGGGTAGGTTGAGCCCAGGGGGTTTTTATCATAATCAGCGAACACATCCATAACTTCAAAACCGCAGCGGGCTAATAAATGTTCTGCTTCATAACGGAACAGGTAGCGCATCAGGAAGGCGTGCACAACACGCTCTTCCCTTCCATCAGGATAGGTCAGGTAATAGATCAGCTCTACATCCAGAACTTGCTTGTGGTGATCGCGTTGATTGGTCTTGTTAAAACGGCAGACTTTAATTCCTTCCGGGGTGGTAAATTCAGGTTCCGCGCCTATCTCCTGACCCAGATTGCCTGCAGTGATGCCAGCCAGGGAAGGGTTGAAGATGTCAAGGATAAATGTGCCGTTTGGTTGAAGGTGGTGGTGAATGTTTTCCAGGCATTTGATTTGATCCGCTGTTGTGATCAAATGCTGAAACGGGCGGAAAGGTGTTGTGATCAGAGCGAATTTTTGATCCAGGACAAAATCGCGCATATCTCCCTGTACCAGGTCCACTCGTTCCTGGACTTCCCTGGGTTCTTCCTTCAAGTCAGCCTGGCAGACATCCAGCATGTGACCTGATAGATCCAAACCGGTGATGGAAATTCCAGCTCGGGCAGTGGGGATGAGGATTCGACCGGTCCCACAGCCAACTTCGAGG
>Ga0180430_10001212_pt1 | contig 25886 bp, 19 predicted proteins | sample SS_ome_9_FD_132999 | JGI IMG/M metagenome (GOLD analysis project Ga0180430, IMG submission 132999) | Hypersaline lake sediment archaeal communities from the Salton Sea, California, USA - SS_1_S_2 metaG | ecosystem: Environmental > Aquatic > Non-marine Saline and Alkaline > Hypersaline >... | reverse complement strand
TTATTAGGTTTGCCGGTGAAATCATTGCCTGATCGGCGACTCCTTTGGTGACATGAGCGAGAGTTCTTAATCCATACCAAACAAACTCTGACTCCACCGGCAAATTCTTTTAACTGCTTTCGCAGCGTTGAGGCCTTATTGGCAGGCCTCACAATCTGGATCCAGAATCGAACAGGCCTGAGGTGCGGCACTGCCTTGTGATGCTGATAATCCGGTATTGGCAACGGGCATTGAGCTGGATGTGCTGGCGCCTTCCACAGAGGTTTTCTCAACGTGGGTAGCACCCATCGAGCGCAGGTAGTAAGTGGTTTTCAGGCCACGAACCCAGGCCAGCTTGTAAAGGTTGTCGAGCTTCTTGCCTGAAGGCTCGGCCATGTACAGGTTCAGGCTTTGTGCCTGGTCGATCCATTTCTGGCGACGTGAACCGGCTTCAATCAACCAGCGCGCATCCATTTCAAAGGCCGTGGCATAGCGTGCCTTGATATCTTCAGGGATGCGATCGATGTGCTGCAGTGAGCCGTCGTAGTACTTGAGATCGTTGACCATCACTTCATCCCACAGGTTGGCATCTTTCAGATCGCGAACCATATAAGGATTGATGACGACGAACTCACCAGAAAGGTTCGATTTTACGAACAGGTTCTGGTAGGTCGGTTCAATGGATTGACTGACGCCACAGATATTGGAAATGGTGGCAGTCGGTGCAATCGCCATGGTATTGGAGTTGCGCATACCGACTTTCTTTACACGGCGACGCAGGGCTTTCCAGTCGAGAGTTTCACTGTCATCGACCTGCAGGTAACCACCTCGTTCGGTACCCAGCTTTTTCATGGAATCGATAGGCAGAATGCCCTGGCTCCACAGGGAGCCTTCGAAACTGGAGTAACGTCCACGCTCTTCAGCCAGGTCAGTTGACGCCTGGATAGTGTAGTAGCTGACGTTTTCCATGGAGCGGTCGGCAAACTCAATCGCTTCATTGGAAGAATAGGGTAGCTTGAGTTTGTACAGGGCATCCTGAAAACCCATGATGCCCAGTCCAACAGGACGGTGCCTGAGGTTGGAGTTGCGAGCCTGCGGCACACTGTAGAAATTATAGTCGATGACATTGTCCAGCATGCGCATTGCGGTGTTGATGGTCTTTTGCAGTTTCTCCTGGTTCAGGCCATTTTCATCCACATGTGCAGCCAGGTTCACCGAGCCCAGGTTACAGACAGCGATTTCACTGTCATTGGTGTGCAAGGTGATTTCGGTACATAGATTGGAGCTGTGTACTGCACCCATATGCTGGTTGGTATAGCGCAGGTTGCACGGATCCTTGAAGGTCACCCATGGATGGCCGGTTTCGAACAGCATACCCAGCATTTTGCGCCACAAGTCATTGGCCTTGAGGGTTTTATGGATACGCATTTCACCATTCTTGGCTTTTTCCTCGTAAGCGACGTAGGCTTTTTCAAAGGCCTTGCCGGTGAGGTCATGCAGATCAGGTGTTTCGTTCGGACTGAACAGTGTCCAGTCCTGATCTTCTGCAACACGTTTCATGAATAAATCAGGAATCCAGTTAGCCGTGTTCATGTCATGGGTACGACGACGGTCGTCACCGGTGTTTTTGCGCAGGTCAAGGAAGTCTTCCACATCGATATGCCAGGTTTCCAGGTAGGCACAAACTGCACCTTTGCGTTTGCCGCCCTGGTTTACTGCTACCGCGGTATCGTTGGCGACTTTCAGGAAAGGTACAACACCCTGGCTTTTACCATTGGTGCCTTTGATATGTGCACCAAGACCACGTACCGGTGTCCAGTCGTTGCCAAGGCCACCGGCAAACTTCGACAGCAGGGCGTTATCCTTGATGGCGCCGTAAATACCTTCCAGGTGATCAGGGACCGTGGTCAGGTAGCAACTGGATAGCTGCGGGCGCAAAGTGCCTGAGTTGAACAGGGTCGGCGTAGAGCTCATGAAGTCGAAACTGGATAGCAGTTTGTAGAATTCAATGGTACGGTTTTCCCTGTCTATCTCGTTGATCGCCAGTCCCATGGCAACGCGCATGAAGAAAGCCTGGGGTAATTCAAAGCGCGTGTCATCGCTGTGAATAAAGTAGCGGTCATACAGTGTCTGTAAACCCAGGTAGGTAAACTGCAGATCGCGTTCGTAATCGATGGCATCGGACAGTTTATCCAGGTCGTACTGACCGAGGCGACTGTCAATCAGTTCCAGATCGATAGCCTTGTGGATATAGTTTTTGAAGTAGTCGCCATACACCTTGCCCATATCAGCCTGGGTGTTGATGTCACTGCTTGGCATGTCCAGAAAGCCCAGGGCTTCCTGGCGCAGGGTATTGAGTAGCAGGCGGGCTGAAACATAACTGTAGTTCGGTTCCAGCTCGATCAGAGTGCGGGCGCTCATGCACAGCGCCTGTGCAACATCGGATTCCTTTACACCGTCAAACAGGTTGCGGCAGGTATCGTTGAGAATACGCTCGGCATTGACTTCTTCAAGTCCTTCACTGGATTCATTGACCAGTGCGCGAATAGCCTTGATATCAAGAGGAGCGCTTGAGCCGTCAGCACGCGTGACGTTGATTTTGTGTTCTTCCGGAATATCGCCATCAGTAAGGGCCTGCTCGGCACGCTCTTTGGCACGTTCCGTACGGTAAAGGATATAGTTACGTGCAACCTGGTGCTGGTTATTACGCATCAGTGCCAGTTCGACCTGGTCCTGGATATCTTCAATATGAAGGGTGCCGCCATTGGGCATACGACGCTGGAAGGCGTCTACTACCTGTTCGGTGAGTTCCTGCACGGTATCATGTACGCGTTTTGAGGCTGCGGCATTACCGCCTTCCACGGCCAGGAAGGCCTTGGTCATGGCAACCGCAATCTTGTTCATATCAAAATGGGTGACTTTGCCATTGCGACGGATTACCTGGAATCCGAATGAGGCAGGTTGTTCTGTTTCCTGATGCTTGGCATCATCAATTGTCGGCGGTACTGCAATACCGTCAATAGTTGTATCGTTGGCAGATAGCTCGCTTGCCATCATTCCTCCTGATCCCTTGTGGTGTGACTTTTTATTATCAGACTGGAATATGTCACCGGAAATGAAATATTCGTCTTAAGAACACAATATATACGGCATTTTGCGACTGTCAACCACAATATCTTGTGTGTAAGGTTGTAATAATGCGTTTGAAAGATGTGAAAATGCTGTGGATAAGTCTGTTGAAGAGTGTAGAAGTCAAATTAAATCAGCAACTTGTAAATAGTGTCTGGAGTCTGGATTAAACCACAATATATGGTGTTAATTATCGATTTTTATTGCGATATAACAAAAATAAAGGAATAAAATTCATTTTTCTCTTCGATTTTTCTGTGGATAAGGTGTATTGCTGAAGAGATGCGCTGCACTGTGTCTAAATTGCCAGAAATGACCAGGAATGGTGCTTTGCCAGGAGCAGAATCATGGTAAAGGAAGTCAAGGCAACAGACAGTGCAATAAAAGAAGTTTTGTTACTGAAGCGAGTTTTCAATGTCACCGCACCAGCAATGATATAAAGCAGCAGGAAAAGTATTTTACCACCCAGCCAGTTTTGGGTGGATGGGTACTGTTCAAGTATAAGGGTTAAGCTAATGGCGCTGAGCAGTAAAATCGTATCGTTGATATGTGGCAGTATACGAATGCTTTTAAGTGTCAGCTTATGCGGATCATTAAATCGCCACCATGCCCTGAGCAGAAACCCGGTCAGGCTTAATGAAACAGTCAGGATATGCAGGGTCTTGAGTAACAAATAACTGTTCATTTTTTTTCATCAAGTTAAATAACCTATGCAGGTTTTATTGTCGCTGAATTCTACAAAAAATATAACGGAAAAAATTTTGGCAGGTCGGTGCAAAGTCCTTTTTTAACTATACTATATTAACAATGATTGGTTCCTTAAATTTGATAATTACTAGAAATTAAAAAAATGAATAAATTAAAAAATCTGAAATTAGCCTGGCGAATTGGGCTGGGTTTTGCTGTCGCTATCCTGATTACTGTTTTGCTGGGTAGCGTGATAGTGTTTGATCATATGCAGGACATGATTCGTGAAGCGGAGCGCAAAGAGCTTTCCCGCCTGTTTGACAGTGCAAAAGGAGAATTGAAAGCCCAGGCCAGAATGGCCGAGACACTTGCTGCTTTAGTAGCGAATATTCCTCAGGCACGACAGGCATTTGCGGACGATAATCGTCAGGCTCTTGCCGATATGTTTGTTCCGGCCTTCAAAAAACTCAAATCAGATTACCTTTTCAAGCAGTTCCAGTTTCATGAGCCAAATGCCCACTCCTATCTGCGTGTTCACAAGCCTGAAAAATTTGGTGATGATCTGTCTTCTTTCCGGATAACTGTGGTAGAAACCAATAAGCAAAGAAAACCTATCCAGGGTATTGAAAAGGGTGTTGCAGGCCTTGGTGTGAGAGGCGTTTATCCTGTGAGTTCCCCGGATGAGAAGGCAATAGGTTCCGTTGAATTCGGACTGGCGCTGAATGATCGTTTTTTCAAGCAGTTCAAGGAAACCTTCAATGTTGATGTCGCATTATATGTGAACCGTGAAGGCCAGATGAAATATTTTGCCGGTTCTTTCCAGGAGCAAATTGTTGATGGGGAGCTTCTCAATGCGGGCTTGAAAAATACCCAGAGAACCTACGGCGAGCTTAATGGTATGCCTGTTGCCATTTATGCAGACAAAGTGATGGATTTTTCTGGAAAGGCTGTAGGCACAATGGTGCTGGCTCTTGATCGGTCCTACTACGTAGACCAGGTCGGTGCTGCCAAGTTAAAAGTTCTGTTTATAGGTTTGATTGCTTTAATCGTAGGAGCCGTGATTGCATGGCTTGTGGCTCAGGCCATTACACGCCCACTTTGTAGCGTGGTTGATGCGATGAATGAGATTGCCGAGGGTGAAGGGGATTTAACCCGGACAATCGAAAGCCAGGGAGACAATGAAATTGGCAACCTGGTTAATGCGTTTAACCAGTTTGTGAAAAAGATACAGCAGCTGGTTTCCGAGGTGGGAACTGAAATCGAACGTATGTCGACTACCGTGGGCAATGTGTCAGGCATAGTGGACCAGACTCGAGAGGGGTCATTGCAGCAAAGACAGCAGACCGAGCAGGTTGCAACTGCCATCACTGAAATGACGGCTACCGTACAGGAGGTCGCAGCTAATGCAAGTCAGGCAGCTGACTCAGCGCAGCAGGCAGATAATAATGCCCAGCAGGGCCAATCAGTAGTTCAGAATACTGTAGGCTCCATTAATGCGCTGGCAACCGAAATAGAAACGGGTGCTAATGTCATCCACGAGTTGGAGAAAGATACAGAAGCCATCGGTTCTGTGCTTGATGTGATCCGTGGAATTGCCGAGCAGACCAACCTGTTGGCATTGAATGCAGCCATTGAAGCAGCCCGCGCCGGTGAACAGGGAAGAGGCTTTGCCGTTGTTGCTGACGAAGTGAGAACGCTTGCCAGCAAGACCCAGGAATCCACCACCGAAATCCAGGAAATGATTGATAGCCTTCAGGCTCAGGCCAGGGCGGCGGTAGCTGCAATTACGCAGGGCCAGGAAAAGACCACGGTCAGTGTTTCCAATGCATCTGATGCGGGCAATGCGCTGCATGCCATAGCAGATTCAGTGGCAACGATTTCCAGCATGAATTTCCAGATTGCTTCTGCTGCCGAGGAACAAAGCAGTGTTTCTGAAGAAATCAATCACAATGTAGTGAATATCAGCCAGGTCGCAGAACAGAATGCTGCAGCTGCGGAAAACCTGGCCCAGGCCAGTCAGGAGCTTGATCAGCTTGCAGGTAGTTTGAGAAATCTGATTTCACAGTTCAAGTACTAGGGAGCTTCTTTCTTATATTTGCCGCTGATATTGTGCTCAGCGGCAAAGTCAAGCATACGCTGAATCGGCTTTAATGCATCGGCTCGAATGTTTTCGTCAATCTCAATTTCATTGCCGTGAGTTTTCAGTAATGTCTCGAGGTTATCGAGAGCATTCATCGCCATCCATGGGCAGTGGGCGCAGGATTCACAGGTCGCTCCTTCTCCGGCTGTCGGTGCAGAAATCAGTTTTTTCTGTGGTGCGACCTGATGCATTTTCCAGAAGATACCGTCATCGGTTGCGACAATGAATTCTTCCTGCGGCATTTCAGCGACAGCCTTGATCAATGCCGTTGTGGAGCCGATGACATCGGCCTGATCAATAATTTCATCGGGTGATTCAGGGTGAACCAGTACGGCTGCATCCGGGTGTAGCTTGCGTAATCTTTGCAGTGCAACGGATTTGAATTCTTCATGTACAACACAGGAGCCAGGCCAGAAGGTCATATCCGCACCGGTGATTTTCTGCACATAATGCCCAAGGTGTTTATCGGGTGCCCAGAGGATTTTTTTACCTTCAGATGCAAGATGCTTGACGATGGGTAAAGCGATTCCCGAGGTAACCATCCAGTCAGAGCGGGCTTTAACCGCTGCAGAGGTGTTGGCATAGACAACAACTGTGTGGTCAGGATACTGGTCACAGAAATCGGTAAACTGCTCGGCGGGGCAGCCTTCATCCAGAGAACAGGTGGCTGCCAGATCCGGCATTAAAACGGTCTTTTCCGGATTGAGGATTTTTGCGGTTTCACCCATGAAGCGCACACCGCAAACAATGAGGGTGCTGGCATCAGTGGTGGTGCCATAGCGTGCCATTTCCAGTGAATCAGCAACGCAGCCTCCGGTTTCTTCAGCCAGCGCCTGTAAGTCACCATCGACATAGTAATGAGCGACCAGCACGGCATTCTGCTGCACAAGCAGATCCTTGATGCGCTGTTTTTGAGCCTGCTTTTCAGCAGCGGATTTTTCAGGCCAGACCGGATGGGCTGGTACTTTGATTTCAGGCAGAATGAGTGATGAAGACATAACGGCAGTTGCAGTAATTAACCGGGCGACAGTTTGGTTTTGTCAGTGCTTAAAGTCAAGTTCGGATACATTATAATGGCCAGAGCCAGGCGGCTCCTCTTACGCCACCTGAATCACCGTGCACAGGTGGTTTTAGCTCAGTCGCAGCCGGTTCCGGTGAAAAGATATACTTATCCCAGTGCTTCGGTACTTCAGTATAAAGCTGTGAAACATGGGACATGCCCCCACCAAGCACAATCGTTGCAGGATCAATAATGTTAATGATGACCGCCAGGCTGCGAGCCATGCGATCGATATATCTTTCAAACATATCGATTGCCAGTTCTTCACCCTGCGAGACCCGATGCATGACTTCTTTTGCACTGATTTTTACACCTCCGGCTTCGTGATAGGTGCGCGCAAAACCGGTGCCTGATAACCAGGTCTCGAGGCAGCCGTACTGACCGCAATAGCATTGTTGGCCGGGTCTTTCATCATCACGGGGCCAGGGTAGTGGATTATGGCCCCATTCGCCGGCAATACGGTTGGCCCCCTGTAGCAGTTGCTTATTGATGACAATACCACTTCCACAGCCGGTGCCGATGATCACGCCGAATACCGAGTCACTGTTTTTGCCGGCACCATCGGAAGCTTCAGACAGTGCAAAACAGTCAGCATCGTTTGCCAGGCGTATCGGACGTTTTAGCAGTGATTCAAGATCACCCTGCAGATCATTGCCAATCAGGCATACAGTATTGGCGTTTCGAATCAATCCTGTCTGGGCTGAAGTTGAACCAGGTATGCCGATGCCTACTGTAGCGCTATCGCCGTATTGCTGTTCAATGGAGTTAACCAGACCTGCAATGCTTTTGACTATTTCATCATAGTCATGAGCGGGTGTAGGCACGCGCTCACGGATGGGAATCTGACCATCATCTTCGAGTGCGATACCTTCGATTTTAGTGCCGCCGAGATCTATTCCTATACGCATTAGCTGCTATGCATTGTCTTTATGAGTGGCCTTGTCTTCTTCGGTGATAACAATTTCCGGTGAAGGTTCTGCTACAGGCTTGATTTCATCACCCGAAGGATTGGTGAAGCTGTCATTGAGGCGTTGCACGTAGTTGTCAGCATCCTGGAGTACTTGTGACAGGAGTTTGCGCGAACGGTGTCCCCAGCCCGCAGGTGTCTTGTGAAATATACTGCGCCAGCCAACGGTGCTGCGTTTGAAAGCATCAAGCAGGCTGCCGCGCATGTCCAGTGCGACAGCTTCCTTTTTGATTTTTCCGTTCATTGATTTTGCCACCAGGCGTCTGACACCAAAGTGAATAGCCAGCAGCACGAGATAACTGCCCAGGATGGTTGAGTATATGCCCAAAGGGGTAGAGGTCATGTTCTGCAGCCATGATGGCGCGCTAAAGCTCAGTCCCTGCCAGTATCCGAGCTTGATGCTGCCTGCCAGCAGGCCGACAGCGATCAGCACATAGATTATGGTGTCAGTGATCAAGACACGTTTGCGCCAGTTCTCAAGCAGGCTGGTTAGCACTGGTACAAGCTTTTCTTCGAGATCAGTGGCTGTTTTTTCGAGTGTGCCGATAATGCGATAGGCACGTTCGACTTCAACCTGGTTCATGCGCTCGTGAATTTCAGAAAGATCGTGATCGCGTTTGCGTTCAAAGCGCTGTTTAAGCGATTCTTCATCGATAGGCAGGGCGAGATCCGGATTATAAATGGTATAGAACCGTCCGGCTGTCAGGCCACGTTCACCCATGGCGCGTTGCCAGGCAGCGACAATCTCTTCAGGATTGTCTTCCCGCGCTGTGATATCAATCTGATTCAGGATATAAAGAAATTTACCCGAATCAGAGCGCTTGATGGTATTGCTCACCAGGTGATCCAGCGTATCCCGCATGGCACCTGGTTCCGGGTGCCTGGCATCGAAAAAGACCAGCACCAGGTCAGACAGGTCAATAATGTGATCGGTAATTCTCAGTGTCGAGGTGCGTTGTGCATCAGCGTCAAAACCGGGGGAGTCAATAATAATTTTTCCGCGTAAGGTTTCTGTCGGGCAGGTTTTCAGTTGCAGATAGGAGTCAATGCGCTGGCCTTCACCTTCTGAAACCAGCTCGAGTTCATCGCTGATCTGGTAAAACGGGAAACGTGGATCGGCATCCAGTGCCACACCTGGCAGTGCATGGGCATTTTTCTCCCGGCTGTAACAGATCACGGTGAACTTGTCGTCCACCGCCTGGTTGCCGCTGCGTTGCAGGGGGTATTTCAGGTAGTGGTTGATAAACGAGGACTTGCCCGCAGAGAAAGTGCCCAGCACTGAAATCAGGGGCCACCAGGGTATCTGGGTGGCGTAGGATTCTTCCTTGTGCAGAAGTCCCAGTTTGTAAGCTACTTTATCGAGCAGGCGGAAACTTTGAACGGTATTGAGCAGCACCGGATTTTCCTGTTGCAGGTGCGTTTCCAGGTGTTTAAGTCGATTTTCGATGATTGGACTGGCTCCCATGGGGTGGACTCCTTTTTAATATGGGGCGTATTTTTTTCGGTTTTTATAAGAGCAATCAGGTCTTATTTGTACGTGTTTGTCAACCGGAGAAAAATTATTTTGGGATAAAAAAGTTTGCTCTGAAACTAAGGTACTGATCAATCAGGGAATTGTCTTCCTATGAATAAAATTCCTGTTATCGGTACACAAGTTAAGCGGTTTTCTTGGTATTTCCCATAAGTTTCTGTTTCTTCGGGGAATAAAAAATTATCCCGGAGTTATCCACAGATTTCGCACAGTTTACGCATGATGTTTTGATTAATAGGCACAAGATATAGTGGTTGACTATCAATTAAAAGCGTATATATTGTGTTTTAAGTTCAGTGATGCACCATTGAAGTATCAGCTTTAACAAATAAAAATAAGTCATTGATTTTTTTATAATTATCACATTCACATGGAAAAACTGATGCGGATGAGTTCAAAAATACGCGCCCTGGGGCTCAGTTTGATTGCGGTTGTCATGCTTGCTTCCTCGGTACTGATTGCAGAAGAGCAGTACGCGCCTGTGCAATTGTCTCGTGATATACCGACTGTATCGCTTGGCGGTACGGTTGTCCCTTTCAAGGAAGTGACACTGGCAGCGCAATTGCCTGGCAGAGTCAATTTTATTGCCGGTATCGAAGGTGATACTTTCGAGGAAAAAGTCCTGCTGGTTGCCCTGGATGAATCAGAGCTGCATGCCAAGAGCAATGCTGCCTATGCGCAGCTGGCCAATGCTGAAGTTTCGCTGCGCAATGCCGGTGTGCAGTATACCCGTGAATATTACTCTCCCCAGTCTTCACAGGCGATGGGTGGTATGGCCATGCCTAACCTGTTTGATGAAATTTTCACCAAGCCCATGGAGAGCTTTGTTGGCAGTCGAAATCGTGATGCTGAACGAGGTGCGGACCTGTTTGCTTCGCAGTCCAAGATCGAATCAGCCAAAATGCAGATTGTTCGGGCGCAGGCCGAACTACAGGCGCTGGATGCCAAAATGCGTGATGCCAAGAGTGTTGCGCCATTCAATGGCGTCATCATGAAAAAATTCGTCGAAGTCGGTGATACCGTGCAGCCGGGCCAACCACTGCTAAAGTTTGCCAATCTTGATTACCTGCAAATCTCGCTGGATGTGCCTTCACGCCTGACTCCCGGTCTGACTGACGGCATGATGTTGCTGGCGGAGCTGGATGTCAGCAAGCAGCGCGTCCCGGTGCGTGTTGCACAGATCTATCCAATGGCAGATGCCGAGCGACATACTGTCAGGGTGAAATTTGATTTGCCACAGGGGGTATCGGCTCCAGGCATGTATGCCAAGGTACTGGTTCCCGACCTGAATGCGCCGTCTACAGAATTACCAGTGATTCCTACTTCTGCTATCCGTTATAAACGCAGCCTGCCAGGCGTCTATGTGAAAGGCAAAAGCGGTAAGCCTGAGTTGCGTCTGATAAGGGTGGGACAGGAACTGGGGCAGGGTTATACCAGCGTGCTGTCAGGAGTTAAGCCTGGTGAGCAGGTGCTGGTGAATCCCAAGGCCAGTATTTCGGCTGGATGGTCTTCAGGTGAAACCATCGTAGCGCAGTAAGTAGCCAAGAATAATAAAGAATTTCAGGCTTGTTTCAGACAAGTCTTTTGTATTTACGGATTTTGGATATATGAACCAGAAGGACTCTTCATCAGAATCGTCTGTGACCAAGGGTTTCGATGAACCGCATCTTGGTCTTGCCGGCAGAACAGCGCGTTTCTTTATTGAATCACCGCTGTCTCCTCTGCTTTTCATCGCTATGCTGATGATGGGGCTGCTTGGTCTGATTCTGACACCGCGTCAGGAAGATCCACAGATTTCTGTTCCCATGATTGACATCATGGTGCAATACGAGGGTGCCTCTGCAGCTGAGGTGTCCAATCTGGCCATGGGACCGCTGGAACGCATCATGTTCGAGATTCCAGGTGTCAAGCATGTCTATTCTGCTTCTGAGCGCGGCAAGGGCATGGTCACAGTACAGTTTGAAGTTGGCGAACAGATGGGGCCTTCCCTGGTCAAGGTCAACGATAAACTGGCCTCTAACCTGGATATCGTACCGCCTGGCGTATCCCAGCCACTGGTCAAGCCCAAGAGTATTGATGATGTACCCGTGGTAACGCTGACTTTGTGGTCAAAGGATCTTGATGAAAACGGTGTTCCTGATGTCGATGACGGCCTGTTGCGTAAGCTGGCTCATGACATGGTGCAGACTATCAAGGAAATTCCGGAAACCGGTCATACTTTTGTGGTGGGTGGACGTGCTGAACAGGTGAAGGTTGAAGTCTTTCCTGAACGTTTATCAGGCTATGGCATCAGTCTTGACCAGGTGGCCAACACGATACAGACAGCTAATTCTGAACATCAGGCAGGTGGCGTTGAGCGCTCCGGTTCACGTTTGAACGTGGTAACCGGTTCGTTTTTACATACGGCAGAAGATATCAGTCAACTGGTTGTTGGTACTTTCAACAATATCCCTGTATACGTGCATGATGTTGCGGTTGTGTCACAAGGCCCGGAAGATGCTATTCAACTGGTAGCCTATTACTCCAGCAATAATGGCAACAGTGAAATGAATGTTTCAGGTGTTCCTGCTGTCACCGTGGCGATTGCGAAAAAAGAAGGCACCAACGGGGTGACCGTTGCCAATGACATCATCAATCGTGTTGAAGACCTCAAGGGTGTCAGTATTCCCACCAACGTTGAAGTCAGCGTCACCCGAAATTACGGAAAAACTGCCGATGACAAGGTCAATAGCCTGATTTTCAAACTGTTCATGGCGACAGGCTTTGTCTTTTTCCTGGTGCTTTTCGCATTCAGGGCTTTCAGGCCGGCTGCAGTCGTGGTGCTGGTTATTCCAGTGGTATTGCTCATGACCATATTCGGTGCGTGGCTGATGGGTTATACCGTTGATCGAGTGAGTCTGTTCGCACTGATTTTTTCTATTGGTATCCTGGTTGATGATGCCATTGTCGTGGTTGAGAATATTTATCGTCGTTGGCTGGAGGCAGGTAAAACCGATACGGTAACTGCAGTTGATGCTGTGCGCGAAGTGGGTAACCCGACAATACTGGCAACCTTTACCGTGATTGGTGCTTTACTGCCCATGGGTTTTGTCAGTGGCATGATGGGACCTTATATGGAGCCGATTCCTGCGCTGGGTTCTGTTGCCATGGCGATTTCACTGTTTGCAGCTTTTGTATTTACACCCTGGTTGGCGATATCAAAATGGCTGCGTCCATCTTTGAGTTACCTGGAGCGTGCTGAACAACGTGAACATGCTGAATCTGAAAAGCTGGAAAGTTTTTATCGCAAAATCCTCACTCCCCTGATTGAAAGCAAATCCAAGCAGCGTCTGTTCCGCCTGGGTATGTGGATGGCCTTCATGGGGGCTTGTTCACTGTTCTACTTTAATCTGGTCGCGGTAAAAATGTTGCCACTGGATAACAAGCCGGAATTTTCAGTGGTTCTGGATTTGCCCGAGGGCTCGGCTTTGCCATTAACGGCTAACATGGCTCACCTGATGGCCGAGAAAATTCGCAAGATGCCGGAAGTGACCGCAGTACAGGTCTATGCAGGAACCGCCAAGCCATTTGATTTTAACGGCATGGTTCGTCATTATTACCTGCGCAAGGAGCCATGGCAGGCGGAGCTGCAGGTGCAGTTACTTGATAAAGGTGAACGCGAGCGTTCAAGTCACGATATCGCTGTACAGGCGCGTCAGGATCTGTTGCCTATTGTAGAAGGGACGGGCGCAAAATTTGCTATCGTGGAAATGCCGCCGGGTCCGCCGGTGCTGCAATCGGTGGTGGCAGAGGTGCATGGCCCCGATGCAGAAACACGCAAACAGGTCGCGGCTGACCTGACCGAAATATTTTCCAGTGCCGAGAGCCTGCGTGATGTTGATAACTATCTGCTCCAGCCTTATCAATACTGGCGCTTCAAGGTCGATAATGAAAAGGCTTCACGTAAAGGGATTTCGGTCGATGTTATTAACCGTAACCTGTCCATGGCGCTGGGCGGTACCAGGCTGGGCGATGTTAAACAGCGTGCTGGCCATGAGCCGGTCAATATAGCCATTCAGGTGCCGCTGGCTGAACGCTCGCAGATCACACGCCTGGGTGATCTGCCAATCCATTCCAAGGACGGTAAAATCCTGTCATTACGTGAACTGGGTGAATTCCAGCTGGTGCCCGAAGAGGATATCATTTACCACAAGGATTTGCGTCCGGTTGAGTATGTAACAGCCGATGTTGGTGGTGAACTGGCGGCCCCTGTGTATGGCATGTTTCAGGTTCAGGATGCCCTCAAAGAACTGGATTATGTAACACCTGATGGTGTCAGACTTGGTCAGGATGCCGGAAGTATCAACTGGTTTGGTCCCCCTGAAAGTAATCAGAAATCAGCCATTGAATGGACGGGTGAGTGGACGGTTACTTTTGAAACTTTCCGTGACATGGGCGCGGCATTTGGTGTGGCCCTGGTGCTGATCTATATCCTTGTTGTCTGGGAGTTTGGCAATTTCCGCATACCGGCATTGATCATGGCGCCTATCCCATTAACGCTGCTGGGTATTATTCCGGCTCACATGCTATTCTACCAGATGGGTTGGGGTGGAGAATTCACAGCAACTTCGATGATCGGCTGGATAGCTCTTGCAGGCATTATCGTCCGAAACTCCATTCTGCTGGTGGACTTTTCCATTCATGAAGTGCAGTCCGGAACACCGGTAACAGAAGCCGTTATTCTGGCATGCAAAACCAGAACTCGTCCTATCATGATTACGGCTCTGGCCCTGGTTGCAGGTTCTTCGGTGATTTTCTTTGATCCGATTTTCCAGGGCATGGCAATATCGCTGGCATCCGGTGTGATAGTTTCTACTATTCTGACGCTGGTTGTGATTCCGCTGGGCTGCATCAAGGCCAGCAAGTCCCTGATCGAAGTTGCTGCTGCCGGAATGCCCGATGGTGAAACTATACCGGTGACCAATGAGCCTCCGCGGTATGGTGGTGGCGGTGGCTCTTCTTCATCACCGGCTTCTATGCCAGTGCTGCTGATGTTGTGGGGCAAACTGGTCACTTTCATCATGTTTGTATTTTATGCGATACGCGGTATCTGGCTGTTGCTTTCGCAGTTTTTACCCAAGAAGAAGTCTGAATCTGATCACACAGAAGTCAATATGAGCGACGCGTCATCCACACCAACACCATCTACGGGCAGTAGTGGTGGGGCGGCACCTGTAGCAGAGGGTGGAGCCGGTGGGGGGGCAGTTTCAGATACCGGCCCCGATGGTGGCAAACAGGCGAAAGATGCGGCTCCGGTAACAAAAGACAAGGTGAAAAAAGCTTCCTCCACAAGGAAGAAAACCGGCAAAAAGAAGGTGGTAGCGAAAAAGAAAGCAACAACCAAAAAGAAAGCAACAGCCAAAAAGGCGACTGCTAATAAAGTGGCTGCTAAAGAAGCGATTTCCCAGAAAACAACCACCAGGTCGAAAAACACTGCTATAGCAGGCAACAAGCCAGCAAGTAAAAAAGCCGATACGAAACAATCAGAAACGACTGCTGCCTCACCACGCAAAGCCGTGAAAAAAATTCAGGCAAGCAGCAAAAAACCGGATGCTCCGGAGCTAAAGCCGGATAAAGAGAATGGATTTGGTACCGCAGTGCGTAAAAAACCATCAGCGGGTAGACGCGGTATCAAATTAAAATCGATGACAGACCTGGAAGGGCCGTCATCACTTAATTAAAACTGAAGTAAATGGGTGATTTATATAGGAAAATTAAAAAGTCAGGCTATTCTATACGTAGGGAAGGTAAATACAGGTGATTCTGTGTGAAGAGGCAAACCGGCATTATATGTCCGCGCTTGTTGATTTTGACGATATTGACATCTGCTGTTGAAGCTAAACAGATAGTCGAATTTTCAATCTACGATGAGTTTGGGGATATTATGCGCAACAGTCCCGGTATGTTGGTACAGAACGACCGCTTCAAGGCGGTCGATATTGAACAGGATACCGATGCAAACCGGGAACTGGGTCAGTTTCGCTATCGTACGGACAGTTTCAATAACAGGGAAAACAATAATCTGACATCCTATGGAAATAATCAATTTGGAGCAGCAAAACCGGTCTGGAAGTTCAGACCTCTGGATGAAGAGAAGGAAAAGAAAGTCATCAAAATAGACGAGAAGCCTGTCAGACGCTTTCAACAACCATGGTCACAGCAGCCGCAACAGCAACAGCAGCCGCAACCACAGCCATGGTCACAGTCCCAGTATTACAGGCCTTATTCACCCTATACGATGACGCCAATGCCAATAGCACCAGTGATGCCGATGATGCCAATCACACCACCGATATCGCCGGGCATGATGTATCGCTATCCGCTTTATCCTTATTGATCAATTTAAATTGTTTAACAAGCTTTACTTGTTGGCTATGGAGTCAGAGACATGTTTAGAAAGAAATTGGTTACCTGTATTAACTGGGCACTGATTGCCGGAGGATTTCTGTTTTCTTCTTCAGTGTTGGCTAACAGTTACTACAATTCGTGGTCGAATGGATATTCATCATCTGGCAGCTACGGACAGTATCGTTTTCGACCTGTTACACCGCAGCGCCATGTGCGTTATAGCTATGCCACGGGCCGTTACCAGCAGCCTCAATGGCAGTCCAGTCGCTATAACAGTTACAGTCAATACCGCCATTCACCCTATCAGGGCTTGAGATTCCGCCAGCCTGCTTTCGTCAGGCAATATGGCTGGGCTCCAGCAGCGAAGATGGTCGTACGCCGGGTTTCTGAATCCAGCCATTACGCCAGTTCAGGCAATGCCTATGTGGAAGAGGCATCAACAACTCCTGTATACCGCTCAGCACCGATCAGCACGCAAGGTTTCAAGTATCGTGACATGACTCGAAATGCACCTTATGTGACATTTTCTGATCGTGTCAAACAGTTCATGAAGCTGGAAAAACGCTTCAGCCATCAGCAACCTGCCGTACAGCATGTGCAGATTCAGCCAGTTAAACAACAACCTGCGCCAGCAGTCGTCAAGGTGATCCGAAAGCCGCATAATTCGCGCATTGCTGGAAATTACCAGTTCCGTCCAGATCAGAGATTTGCACCAAAGCTACCTGCACCTCGCATGGTCGCAAAGCCTAAACCGGAAAAAAATGATTTTCGCCTTGTTGATGCCAAAGTAGAGAAAGCAGGTAATAATTTTCTGGATAACTGGTCGTTCCGTCCGGTAGAGTCGACTTTCTAGGAGGTTAATCGGCATGAAAACGGTGATAGGCAGTTTAAAAGGTGGTTCGGGTAAAAGTACCGTGACTTTCAACCTGGCTGTCTGGTTATCAATGGCAGGCCAGGATGTGCTGGCAATTGATGTTGATCCGCAGGCAACACTTTCGGATGTTTCAGAAGTCCGTGCTGAAGAAGGATATGATCCCGGTATCCGTGTAAAGGGCAAAACAGCCTTGAATGAAAGTACCATGCAGGATGCTGATGAGGTATTGATCGATATTGGTACTGCCGATATCGAGAGCATGAAAACAGCCATTGCAATGGCTGATCGTATCGTTGTACCGGTACCGCCAAGCCAGGCCGATATCTGGTCTACGCAAAGGTTTATCCGTTTTGTTGAATCTGTTTGTGGTCGTGAAGACATGCCGGATATCATGGGTTTCATCAATCGAGCTGATACCCACCGGGCTGTCAGGGAGTCAGATGAAGCAGCGGCAGCCCTGGTATCACTGCCAAACATCAAATATCTCAAGCCACGTTTGTGCCAGAGAACGGTTTTCAGGCGTTCATTCAGTGAGGGTTTGGCGGTATTTGAACTTGATCCGAGAAGTAAAGGTACCCGCGAATGGAATGCGCTGGTAGCCATGCTTTATCCCAAACTGGTATCAGGGTAATTAAAGGGGACCGCGTATGAAAAAATTGCTTCACTGGATCGCCTGTCACAGCGTAGTGCTTGTATTGTTGGCTTTTCTGGTGATGGCTGTTGTTTTTCGAGAGTCACTTTTTGGTATTAAAGCCGCCTCGCCTGAAAGCAAGCCAACAGAACTCAAGCCTGTAATTTCTGCTGCGGAGAATTCAGAGAAATCACAACCCGAAAAAGCATTGAAGCAGGCTAAACCGGTTGCAAGCGAGTCGCCGGTCATTGAGCCTGAAACTGCTGACGATATTCAGCAACGCGAGCAATATGATTTCAGACCGGAAAAAGAATTATCTGTAGAGAATGTGGAGGATGAGGATCTTCTACAGAAAGCGCGCAAGGCATACTGGAATGATCAACTGGATGATGCGCAAAAGCTTTATTTGGCTTATATCGAGCAGGATCCTTCTAATCCGGATGGTTATGGGGAGCTCGGAAACCTGCTCAGTACGCTGGGGGAACTTGATGAAGCGGCTAAAATGTATCGCCAGGCAGCCGATTTACTGAAACAGCAGGGGAAAGACGAGCAGGCAATGCAATTGCATGAAGTCCTTGAGTCGATTAGGGTTATTCAAACGACAAATCAGTAGGAGAGCGATCAAGATTCTGTTTTTTATTGCTTTTTGGGGTTTCTGTTATCAAAAAGGAATAAAACGCATTTACAAATTGCTTTTTATTAATCTACTATCTATATAAGTATGTTATGATATGCGTAAATGTGATGTTGTCCCCCACAGGTAGGAAACACAATGACAGAGACTACAAAGCAGGAAGAGAATGCGACCAATGACGAGTTGCATCCGATTGCCGTTTCCAACGACAGGCTGGCTCAGGTCTTCGAATCCAGTGCGCGTCGCTGGGAATTAATCGTATATCCATCATTGTTTGCTTTCATTATCCTTGCGGCCTATGGCTTTTACCTGATTTTTAATCTGGCGAAAGATGTCCATTATCTGGCCATCAGTGTTGATACCAATATGACGGTACTGGCGAGTAACATGCAATCTGTTTCAGATAATATGGGGCAATTATCTGCCAATGTTCGTACCATGGCAGTCAGTGTAGAATCCATGAATCGGAAAGTGGGTACCCTCGAACCAATGCTGACGAATATTACATCCATGGAAAAGTCTCTGAATTCCATGACTTATGCAACGCATCATATTGGGCGTGATTTTTCCTATTTAAATCATAGCGTTGCCCGTCCAATGTCACGTATGAGCCAATTTATGCCGTGGTAGATGTCCCGAAGCTGATTGTTGCTATTTCCTCCCGTGCTCTGTTTGACCTGACAGAGTCACACCAGATTTTTGAAGAGCAGGGCATAGAAGCCTACTGCAAATACCAGATTGAAAATGAAGAGGTTCCTCTCAATCCTGGTGTCGCCTATCCCCTGGTGACCAAGTTACTGAGGTTGAACAAGGTGCTGGATGGCAAGGCCTCGGTTGAAGTCATTTTGTTATCACGTAATTCTGCAGATACTGGCTTACGGATTTTCAATTCCATTGAGCATCATGATCTGACAATTACCAGGGCTGCTTTTACCGGGGGCGAAAACCCCTTTGCTTATGTCACTGCACTTGGAGCCCAACTGTTTTTATCAGCCGATTCGGAAGATGTCAGTCGTGCTCTGGAAGCCGGAATTGCTGCAGCTACACTGGTTCCATCAAAACACAATCATGGCAGGTCTGGGTGTGGTGATGGCGATGAACTCTGTCAGCTAAGAATTGCCTTTGATGGCGATGCCGTGATTTTCTCTGATGAAGCAGAGCAGGTTTACCGTTCCAGTGGGCTGGAAGTTTTCGAGCAATCGGAAAGGGCTTCTGCACATTCACCGCTTTCCGGTGGGCCATTCAAGCCATTTTTATCCATACTGCACCAGTTTCAGTCTATTCTGCCACCCGAAATTGCCTTGATTCGTACTGCCTTGATAACAGCTCGTGGCGCACCCGCTCATGAACGAGTCATTCGAACCTTAAGAGCCTGGGATATCCGTATCGATGAGGCTTTGTTTCTCGCGGGAATGGATAAAGGCAAGTTTCTGGATGCATTTGAAGCAGATATTTTCTTCGACGACCAGAAAGTACATTGTGATTCAGCCAGCCAGCATGTACCTACCGCTCATGTACCGCATGGCATAGCAAACCGCTAACCTGTCCAGTTCAGACAGAAGCTGTTGCTTCACTGCCGATATCAGTTGCAGGCTCGTGTAGTGAATATCCCTGGATATAGTTAATACCGATCTCCCACAGGTCCGATAGCAGGTCTGGCTCTTCTACGCGGGTAGCAACTATCTTTATTTTGTTTTCGTAGGCGAAATGATTCAGCTCAATCAACTTCTTTCTGTCTTCCTGGTTGTGCTGAATACTTTCCAGGATAGTAAAACGTAACTTGATCACATCAATCGGGATGCGGTTAAGTAATGCCTCGGTGTGCTTGCTGTCTTCGTAGTGATTTATGGCAATATTGCAGTTGATCTTTTTCAGGCCCTGAATCAGCTTTTCAGCCGCAAGCATATGATCAATGATATCCGGAAAATTAAACTGGAAGGTTAGCCAGGTACCTTTTGCATTCGTTTCACGAATACAGTCAACCACCCACAATAAAAGCGTATCATCGCGGATGGCGCTTTCAGATAACTGGATAAAGAAGTTCATGCGACTGCCGTGTCGACGCTGACGGGTAATTTCTTCAATGGATTGTTTTATGACCCAGCGGTCAATACGGCTCATCAGGCCGTATTGGGCTGCCTCTTTAAGAAAATGAACCGGGCGGATTTCTTCATTATCACTATTGAGTAAACGGACGAGGACGGCATAATTTTCACTACTATCCCCCTGGATACTTACAATAGGCTGGTACACCAGTTTGAAGCGGTCATGATCAAGTGCATAGATAATGAGTTCTTTTAAATGAACCGTGTCATCAATGGTGGAAATTTCATCACTTCCCAGGATATGTCTTGCAAGGTTTTCATATGCCAGAAACCCATTACCACCATTTTCGTAGATATCCCTACATGCCTGATAGGCCTCGTTGAGAAGAAGATTGCTGAACCGGTTCGCTTCAGCGTGTTCACTGATAGCAGGCATGGACAAGCCGATGCTCAGGGTAGGGGGAACAACATCTTCAACCAGTGTGTAAGCATGATGATTGATAGACCGAATCAGGTTTTCAGCAAGGTACTTTGCCTTCAGGGCATCTTCAGATTCAAGCAACAAGGTAAATGAATGATCTCCAAATCGATAAAGGATCATATCCTGCCTCACCAGGCTTTGCAGCAGGCCGGAAATTTCCTTGAGTATGAGATCACTGGTTAAAAGCCCATACTGTGTTTTTAGCTCCTCAAAGCCATCAACCAGAATATAGAGTAAAGAAAATTTATAGGCTTCAGGGTCTTTGCTGTTTTCCCGCGTTTCCAGTTCCTGCATAAACCTGTGCCGGCTATAAAGACCGGTTTGAGGGTCCTTATCGCTGACAAGATTGAGTTTGTTTTGCAGTTCGAGGTTTTCAACTTGTACCTGTAGGCAGTTTTCTCCTTCATAAACAGCCGGAGAAAAAATCATGCGTGCCTTGAATAGGTCTTCATCTGAACGTATACAATCGACTTCAATACTGTGTTCGGTAGTAAGCTGGCCGGCAGATTTCAGAAACTGTTTAAAGTAATTATGGTAGTTGCTGGCAATAAGATCCATGATGGGTCTGGCAGCCAGTTCATCTTCATCAGAATAACTGAACACCGACATGTAGGCCGGGTTGACGTGCATGTGCATGCCGTCCTGGATATAGGCAATAGCTTCTTCAGAACTGTCCAGCAGACTGTTGTAGCGGCTTTCCGACTCGGTAAACAGTTTTTCCAGTTCAAGAAGCCGGCGATTGGTATTTAACGCATCAATTTCACGGCGGGCAATCAGTTGCAGCCTGTCACTATCATGTGTCTGAAAAATATCCCTTGCGCCATAGGGATAATATTTTTTCAGTAACGGGCTATAGGCATTTTCATCACAGGCGATAATGATTGGCGAAATATTTTTCTTGCTATCCAGGCAGTGGAAAAAGAAATCGTTCTGTTCATCCGTGCCTGAATGAAAGATTATCAAGTCATAATGACTGGAATGGTTGATTTCATTACAGCCCGGTTCAATGATTACCGTCTTATCATTAATTTCAGGATACTGTAAACCGAGTTCACTGACCCACTGATTAGCTATTTTGCTGTTATCACTGACAATGAGCAGTGAAATCATCAGTCTTCCTGGGGTTTCACTACAGTAACTGGCGAGATTTTGTATTGACTGAACAAGCCAGTAGACTCAACCAGGCTGGTCAATTTGGTTTTTTCTTCATGGTCGTTATCATCTTTCTGGATAAGGGTATCGCCTTCGTTAAACATATCCGAGGGTACGATAAGATAACGGGTTTCTTCAGCACGTTTTTCGATCGACAGCGCTGGATAGAAAGTGATGCCTTTATGCTTGGGCACTATCTTGTCAAGGCGAACTTTTGTACTGCTACTGGTGTGAGAAATAATTTCCAGTCCAACCAGTATGCGAGTACCGGGTAAACACTTTATCCAGCGAGTTATGGCAAGGCCAAAATCTACGGCCTGTGAATTGGACTGAATACCAATAAGTTCTCCAACACGGATTTTCAGGGATGCATCAACAGGCCAGTCTATGCAATAGCCTCCGCTGCTTTCGTTGATAGTACGACATGAATGGATTCTTTCATACATGTCATTTTGTGCGGGGGCTATGAGTTCATCGCCATTGATCTGCAAATCACGTTCAATTTTTTGTGATGATAGAAACGTGCCACTATCATCAGGGCCTTCATTGTAATTTTGCAAGGTAAGAACTGAATGGGTTTTATCCTCTTCCTCTGTGAGGAAAAGGCTGGAACGTTGCAGCGTATCGTTAGAGCCTCCCAGTGAATCGGCGGGACCTAGATACAGGCTTTTTTTAGTATTCTTTTCATTGGCTGAATCAATAAGCTGATGGATCTCATTCAGACCTACCGCTATATCAAGGTCAAAATTTAACTGTGTTCTGACGTAGTGGCGTTGTGGCGAATGTCCCCAGTTTTTTAATAACAGCATTTTAAGGTGAGTGGTCAATTCAGGCAGTTTTTCTTCGTCAACAGCCTGGCTGGTAAGGCTGCGCTGAATGATTTCCATTATTGGACGGGTATCAAGCAGGAAAAACTGTTTTCTTGGACGGTTTTCGGTAGAGGAAACGTGTACCGGCGGTTTGTCAGCATGCAGGTTGATGAAGAAACCAAAAGCAAGTTCCTCATCGCCTTTATTCACCGAAAGTTTTGCCAGCAGCAGGAAGTTGTCGAGTTGCTGAAACAAAACCTCCATTTCACGTTGCCGTAACTGGTAGGGAGATGCGGCAGCCAGTAACAGTGCCTTGATGTATAAATGCTTTACCGTGAAGGTCTGTTCTGATGTGCTAATGATATTTTCGACAGGTACCCTGTCTAACTTGTTGATGGAACTGTAGGTGAAGATCAGGTGTAATTCATGCCATGTATTGGCAGGGTGTGCCTCATAAATCAGGTAAGAGAAATACAGAACCTTGGTGAGAAAATGGATGACCCGGTGTATGGCAATGATATGCGGTTGCTGATTGCTTTTCACATTCCCTGCTTTTATCTGGTCAGCGACGGCTGTTTTGTAGCCGATGGCCATTTCCTTGCAGATTTCACGCGTCAGTAAGGCAATCTTGTGATTTTTTTCCAGAAGTGGAAATGCTGTGGACGAGAACCTGGATTTCAGGCTGTTAGTCACATTTTCGACTGTTTCAGACATGAGCTCCAGAGCCCGAATGCGCTGATTGGGTTCGAGGTTGATGCGGTTCATTTCAAACAGATTCTGAAAGATCAGTTTGGCGCACTCAATTTGACTGGCCAGAGGCAGCGACTCAATCCATTTTTCAACATTGGCACTATTGTGAAAAAAACTGTCTTTTTGATTGTTTTTTTCAGGTAGTTCAATGCCCGCAAAGGGGTATTCGACCCTTGTTTCAGATGTTTGTGACATAGTATTTAAAATTTTTACTGCCAGTTTCGTTTATTAACGGCTAAGTTGTGGGTTTCTTAAGTAATATTTATTAATTCTCAGAAGAATTTTCTAATAGTCTGGCATCCTGTTTGAAGGGTAAACCGGCAATTTCTCGAACCAGTTTGGGCACCAGGTAACCAGGAAGTTTTTCACAGACTGTTTTGTGCAAATTTATCGCTGTTTGGTCATCAATGTGAAAATGAGAAGCACCCGCAACGGGGTCAAGTGTATGCAGGTAATAAGGCAATACTCCTGCAGTAAAAAGCTTGTGACTGAGCTTGATCAGGACGTTTGCACTGGTGTTGATGTTGTTCAGCAACACGCTTTGGTTTAACAGGGTAATATTTTTTTCTCGAAGCCGTGCAAGCCTGTCGTGCACTTTGCTGGAAAGTTCATTCGGGTGATTGCAGTGAATAACGACAACAGCGTTTAACCTGCTTCGATCAAGCATTTCAGCAAGAGTAGCAGTGATGCGGTCAGGCAGGATGACAGGCAAACGGCTATGAATTCTCAAAGTGGAAATATGCTCAATGGCTTCAATTTTAGCAATCAGTGTTTTCAATCGATCATCAGAGAGGGTTAACGGGTCACCACCACTGAGGATAATTTCATGAATCGTTTTGTCCGTGGCTATCAGGTCCAGTGCCTGGTCAAGATTTTCCCTGTGTGCACTTGATTCCTGATAAGGGTAGTGTCTTCTGAAGCAGTATCGACAATGAATGGCGCAGGCCGGCGTAGTGATCAGCAATACTCTGCCATGATATTTGTGGATCAGTCCGGGAACGCGTGAGGCGTTCATGTCACCAACAGGGTCATACACAAACCCTTGCTGCTGCTGATTCTCTGCGGCGACTGGCAGTATCTGCCTGAGTAAGGGGTCGTTGATATCGCCTTTGTGAATACAAGACAGGTAATCCCGCGTTACCCTGAGTGGAAACGAATCTATTGCCGTTAACGCTTCGTGAGCCAGGTTTTGCGGAAGCTCCAGTGTCTCTACCAGTTCAAGTGGATCTGTGAGAGCCTGGGCCAGTTGCTGTTGCCAGGAAATAGTCTGCACCTTTGTGGAAGAAAGCGGTATCATTGCGCGTTATTGTTTTTCATTTTGTGTTGAGGAAATTATGGCTAGTTATAACACCAATGAGTTCAGGGGTGGTCTTAAAATTATGCTTGACGGTGATCCATGTTCGATCATTGAAAATGAATTTGTAAAACCTGGCAAGGGACAGGCCTTTAACAGGGTCAAGATCAGAAACCTGAAAACTGGCCGTGTGCTGGAAAAAACTTTCAAATCCGGTGAGTCAGTCGATGCAGCAGATGTGGTCGAGGTGGAATTGCAGTATCTCTACAATGATGGTGAATTCTGGCACTTCATGGATAACGATACTTTTGAGCAGTATCAGGCGGATAAAAATGCAGTCGAAGATGCTGTTAAGTGGTTGAAAGATCAGGATATTTGTACCGTGGTGTTGTGGAACGGCTCTCCTTTGAGTGTTGAGGCGCCCAATTTCGTCACGCTTGAGATTACTGAGACTGATCCCGGGCTGAAAGGTGATACTTCCGGTGGTGGTGGTAAACCGGCTACGCTTGAAACGGGTGCTGTGGTTCGTGTGCCGTTGTTTGTGCAGATTGGTGAAGTGATCAAGGTCGATACGCGTACCGGAGAATATGTTTCCCGCGCCAAGGACGATTAGGTAATTTCCAGATCTCAGCCCTGCCAGTTAGGGCTTTTGCGGAATAATGAGGGAACGGTTCTCTTGTTAAATAGAATAAGATTGCGTGCTCAGTTACATGAGGATATCAGGCAGTATTTTGCTGAAAACGATGTACTCGAAGTAACAACACCCGTGTTGTCGTTTGCAGGCAATACTGACCCGTTTATAGATTCTTTCAAAATATCCTCTTCACCTCCCCAATATCTCCACACATCCCCCGAGTTTTTTATGAAACGTCTGCTCGTGGAAGGCAGTGGTTCGATCTACCAGATCTGCAATGTTTTTCGGGAAGGAGAGGCAGGACGTTTTCACAATCCTGAGTTTTCAATGCTGGAATGGTATCGACTGGATTACGACTATCAGCAATTAATGGATGATGTGGCTGCATTGATCAGTAATGTGAGTGAGAAATCTCCCGACGTGGTGAAAATCTCCTATCAAGAGGCCTTCAAATCACTGGGTATTAATCCCCATGCAGCAACAGAGAGCCAGTTAGCGGGGCTTACTGAAAAACAGGGCATATCGGTGCAGGGGATGGGGAATCTGAACCGGGATGACTGGTTGAACCTGTTGATGTCCCACGTTATCGAACCGGGTTTTGACAAGGAGAAGCTGACTTTTGTTTTCGATTATCCGGCCAGCCAGGCATCACTTGCCAAGGTGAGGAAGGACAAGTATCCGGTGGCCGAGCGTTTTGAACTT
>Ga0180430_10001210_pt1 | contig 25922 bp, 21 predicted proteins | sample SS_ome_9_FD_132999 | JGI IMG/M metagenome (GOLD analysis project Ga0180430, IMG submission 132999) | Hypersaline lake sediment archaeal communities from the Salton Sea, California, USA - SS_1_S_2 metaG | ecosystem: Environmental > Aquatic > Non-marine Saline and Alkaline > Hypersaline >... | reverse complement strand
GAGATCGACGCGGTCGGACGGCACCGTGGCCACGGACTGGGCGGCGGGCACGACGAGAGAGAGCAAACCCTGAATGCGCTCCTCGTCGAGATGGACGGTTTCGACACGCAGGAAGGCGTGATCATCATCGCGGCGACCAACCGGCCCGATGTGCTGGATCCCGCCCTTCTCCGACCCGGACGCTTCGACCGGCAGATTACTGTGAATCTCCCCGACGTGAACGGTCGCGAGGAAATTCTGCGCGTTCATTCGAAAAAGGTGAAGCTTGCCGATGATGTGAATCTCGCCGTGGTCGCCCGGGGAACACCGGGCTACTCCGGGGCCGAGCTGGCCAACGTGATCAACGAGGCCGCGTTGCTGGCCGCTCGAAAAGGGCAGAAGGCGATCACCCTGGCCGACCTCGAGGAGGCTCGCGACAAGGTCCGGTGGGGTAAGGAGCGGCGGAGCCTCGCCCTCAGCGAAAAGGACAAGGAGAAGACCGCCTATCACGAGGCAGGTCACGCCATCCTGCTCTGCCTCCTCGAGAACACCGATCCGCTCCACAAGGTGACGATCATACCGCGCGGTCCTTCGCTGGGATCGACCATGTGGCTGCCCGAGGAAGACAAGTTCACCAATCGCAAGAGCGAGTTGCTCGACAGTCTCGTGGTGGCGATGGGGGGGCGTGTTGCCGAGGCGGTCGTGTTCGACGACGTCGCCAGCGGCGCCGCGGGGGACATCAAGCAGGCGACGCAGATCGCCCGGAAGATGGTCTGCGAGTGGGGAATGAGTGAAGAGCTCGGAATGGTGGAGTACGGGGACGGCGGCGAGCAGCTCTTCCTCGCCCGGGATATGGGAACGATGCGAAACTACTCCGAGGCGACGGCGCAGAAAATCGACTCCGAGGTCAAGCGTCTGATCGATGAGGCCTACCAGACGGCGACCGATCTCATCACCGCAAACCGGGAGAAACTGAACGCCATCGCCGAGGCCCTCCTGGAATACGAGACACTGGACGCGACCCACATCAACGAGATCATGGAGCAAGGCGAGCTCCGGAACCCTCCGACGCGGCCCACGCCCCCCGATCTTCCACCGGCGGAGGAAGTGGAGGCGAGCGAGGAGCCGGAAAAGAAGCCCGACGAGGACGATCTTCCCGGCGGTGAGCTGGCGCCGGCGGGGGCATGACCCGGCGGGCCGGCGTCGTTTTTCCCGCAAAGCGGTGACTAGGGTGAGCGGATCGTCCGTCTCCCCCTCATGCCTGTCGCAAACCCGCTCCTGCGTTCTGCCTGGGGAATCCTTTCCTGTGCCGGGCTTGCACTGGCAGGTGCCAGCTGTGCCTCATCTCGTCTCGAGTGGTCGGAACCGGAATTCGGACGAGCCGCGCTGCGTGGCGAGAACGTGACGGTGGCGGGGGTCATCGATCGCTGCGGTCGTTTGAGCGGCCGGGAGGCCGGGGCCCTGTCCTCGACGGTGGCACTGCAGTTGCGCAAGCGGGGAAAGGATGTGGCGGTGCAGCGTTCCGGAGGCAGTCAGGGGCAGCGGCTTTCCCGCAACGCGAACGTGGCGGCGGTGGCACGGGAGAACTTGCGCAAGGGCAAGGCCCGGTATGTGTTGGTGATGGAGTTGCTCGAGAACGGCACGTCGCGTGACGTCGATCATTCCTGCGAGGAGATTACCGAAGCGGTCTATGACAAGGAGGGCAAACAGGTCGGCTGTCGTGTCGTGCGGATCGACTACACGACGCGGTCGATCGCCTATCGGCATGCCGAGATTCGCTGTCACTTGTGGGAGAGAGGGAGGTCCGACGCTGTCTGGGTGGTGACGGCCCGTCATCGGGAGAGTCGCTCGAGATCGCGGATCGCCCACTGCGACTATCCGCCTCCGCCGCCTTTCCCGGACCCTCCCGCTCTGGCGGACCTGGCGGACAACCTCGGCCGTGCCTCTCTCAGAAAACTCCGGCGGTGATGGGGGCTGGCGCGTCCGGTGTTTCCGCCGTAGAATCGAAGCGATGCGCCTGCTGTCCGTCGCCGATCTGCATTACACTCTGAAGCAATTTGATTGGTTGCAGACCGTGGCGAGCGACTTCGATCTGATCCTGATTCCGGGCGACCTGCTCGACATCGTTTCACCGGTCGATATCGAGACTCAGATCCTCGTGGTGAAGAAATACCTCAACCGGATTCCACCCGAGACGACGGTGCTGATCACGTCGGGTAACCACGACGGGGACGATCGCACCGCATCGGGGGAGAGTGTGGCGGGCTGGCTCCGTGAGACCGACCGGACCGGTTGTCTCGTCGATGGTGCTTCCTTCGAGATGGAGGATATCCGGTTTACGCTCTGTCCCTGGTGGGATGGGGAGGAAACGAGAACGCAGGTGGATGACTTGCTGGCCCGGGAGGCGGAACAGGTCTCTGATCGCTGGGCGTGGCTCTACCATGCCCCTCCCTCGGGGTCACCCCTGGCGTGGGACGGACGTCGCGAGTTCGGCGACGAAGTCCTGGTGAAGTGGATCGAGAAATACCAGCCGGACCTGGTTTTCGGAGGGCACATCCACCAGGCGCCCTTTGCGCGGGATGGAGCCTGGCGGGACCGCATCGGGAGCACCCTGCTCTTCAACGCAGGGAAGCAGATCGGACCGGTTCCCGCTTTTCTCGAAATTGACACGGAGGCCAACACCGTGACCTGGAGTTCCCTGGCTGGCGTGGAAACCGAGACACTCTTCGTCTGAGCCCGAGGGAACGAGGACGAGCAATAGAATTGAGCGGGGAAAAAGCCTGCGGGCCGCCTAGAGCTTGCGCGGATGATCGTGCGCGATGCCGTCGAGCACTTCGTCGACCATGCCGAGGTGATCGTTGCTGGAAGCGAACTGCTTCTTGAGATCCGTGAGGTAATTGGTGAGCGCAGCCAGACGATGTGCGAGAAGCCGGGAAACATGGAGGTGGAACTCGGGCCTTTCCTGGAGGAAGGCAGGCCCGTCCTCGATCAGGAAACAGACGGTATCGCCGATCGAACGGACGGTGGCGGTATGGGGACGGTCGAGAAGCAGGGAAATCTCCCCGAAGACCGCCCCGGGCTTCGAGACCATGGTCAATTCCACGTCGTTGCGGGAGATCCGGACCCGGCCCGTTTCGAGAACGAAGAGACGCCCCGTGGTGGAGCCTTCCGTCAGCAACTCTTCGCCGTCGGAGAACGCTCTCTTCGGCAGGACGCAGTTTCGGCAGATTTCATCGGTCGAGAGCATGACGGGAAGAGAATCTGAGTGGGAAGAAGCTCCAGGCAACCCGGTGCGCGGGGAGAGCGCTCACTCGCGGGGCTCCAGGGCGATCAGTTGGGTGACGGTAACGAACTGGAAGCCCTTGGCCACCAACTGATCGATTGCCGAAGGCATCGCGTCGATCGTGGGTTTGTGGATGTCGTGTGCCAGGAGGATGCCGCCGGGGCGGGCACCGGACACGAGTCTGCTGGCGACGACCGACGAGCCGGGGCGTTTCCAGTCCTCGGGGTCCACCGACCAGAGGACCGATGGATAGCCGAACTCACTCTTGATCCACGACTTCTGTTCCTGGGTGATAGCCCCGTAGGGCGGACGCATCGAGCGGGGAGGGATACCTGTCGTATCGACGATCGATTCGTGGGCGACGCGGAGTTCCTTGCGCACCTGGTCAGGTGTCATTTTGGTGAGATTTCCGTGAGACACGGTGTGGTTCCCGACCTCGTGACCTTCCACGATGATTCTCCGCATGATCTCGGGGTGGCGCCTGGCGTTCGTGGCGACGACGTAGAAGGTCGCCTTCACGTTTCGGGCTTTGAGGATATCGAGAAGGCGAGGCGTGTTCGTCTCGTGCGGACCATCGTCGAACGTCAGCGCGATGAGAGGCAGGTGCGTGCGAACGCTCGAATAGGAATCCCGTCGCCCGAGCGGGCCTGCTGCCCTTTCGTGATCGGGGTGCGCGGTGGACTGTTCCTCCTGGGAGGATTCCGCATCGGCCATTTCCTTCTGGGCCTTGCGGCCGCCGAAAAGTCCCGTTCTCTCGCCGGAACCCCCGGCCTGTCGGGTCTGACAGGACGTCAGGCCGAGAGATGCGACGACAACCAGAAGGAGAGAGATGCGTACAACAATCATGGATGACGCGGATCGGGATCCTGCGAGGCGAGAAACTACGCTTGTTTTTAAAATCTGCAACTCAGAAATAAAAATACTCTCAGTTCTTTAAAAAAACCGCCGCAGGATGGGTGCCAGATTTTCGGATGTAGCCGACGGCCAGAGTTCGCGCGCCGTGAAAATTGCATTATCCAAGGCCGAATGCTCCGGCCAGTCGGGATCGGAAGGGATCCGGCGCACCACTTCCCTGAGGATTCGCTTTGCGTTGGCGGCGTTGGCCTGCACGTGCTCGATCACCGCGTGGGCGTTGACCGCTTCCTCCTCCTCGTGCCAGCAGTCGTAGTCGGTCACCATTGCCAGGGTGGCGAGTGCGATCTCCGCCTCGCGCGCCAACTTGGCTTCGGGGAGATTGGTCATCCCGATGAGATCGAAACCGAGTTTCCGGTTCGTTTCCGATTCGGCTCTCGTGGAAAAAGCCGGACCATCCATGTTCACGTAGGTGCCCCCGTCATGGACCGGTAGATCGAGTCGCGTCGCAGCCTCGAGGAGAAGTGCCCTCAATCCCGCGGATACGGGGTGGGCGAAGGCAACATGGGCTACGATTCCCTCGCCGAAGAAGGTGTGGTGCTCCCGCCGGCTCGTGCGATCGAAGAACTGGTCCGGCAGGACGATGTCCCGCGGCCGATACTGCTCCCTGAGGGAGCCCACCGCGGTCACCGCGATGATCCAGCGAACCCCGAGGGAGCGCAATGCCCAGATGTTGGCCCTGTGATTCAATTCCGTGGGGAGAATCCGGTGACCCCGGCCATGCCGGGGAAGGAAGCAGACGGTGCGGTCATCCAGGGTTCCCTTCACGATCACATCGGACGGATCTCCGAAAGGGGTGGACACCTTCACTTCTTCCACGCCGGAGAGGCCTTCGATCTCGTAGAGGCCGGATCCGCCGATCACTCCGATGGACGGCTCAGGGTCGGGTTGGGACATGCGGGAGAATACCGCGAAGGGTTGGACGGGGCTACTTCGATTTTGGCCTTCGAGTTCCAGTAAATTAATGAAGTTTTCTTGATTATTTATAAAATTCAGAGTATGGGTCGCTGACATGTTGTTTCGCATCACGGCATCTGTTGTTCTCGCTGCGCTGGGTATCGCATCGCCCTGGCTGGTGCACGATTGGATGGAATGGCAGGAACACCGGACTTCCGTGGCGGCGAAGGAGCCGGAAATGGCGGCACCGGTCCATTCCTTCATCCGCCGGTCGCGAGAAGGAGTGGCGATTCCCGATGCCGCCCCCGAGATCGAGAGGGGAGGAAACGCTCCTATCGAGACCTCGCTGCCCCGGGCGGATTCGACGTCGGCCTCGAGATCGTTTCCCATGGCGAACCAGACCGTACGCATCATCGAGGGGCTCATGTCCCGGCCCTTCTCTCAGGGGGGAAAGGACATTGCCTCGCTCTTCCAGAGGTCCGGGGTCCCGGAGAGCGAACGCTCGAGGCTGGCTCGCGAAGAGACCGCGCCCGCCCTGGACGAAGCGATGGGGAAACTTGGATTGCGTCTCGGTGACCCGATTTTTCTCCGGATCTTCAAGGAATCCGCCGAGATCGAAGTCTGGGCATGCACGGATCAGGGGCGAGACTTTCGCCTGTTTCGCATCTACCGCTTCGAGGACGGTGGAAACCCGGGTCCCAAGGAGAAACCGGGGGATGGCTGCACACCCGAGGGATTCTACTACGTGTCGGCTTCCCGCCTCCTTCCCGACCGGGCTGCCGGACTGGCGTTGGATCTCGGTTTCCCGAATGCGTCGGACAAGTATCGGGGAGCGAGCGAGGCGGAGTGTCTCATCACGTCCGGCGGGCGTCGCGACGGATCCTTTCTTCTCGAGGCGGGGAAGATGGATGAGATCTACACCCTGGCCCATGCGGCCATCGCCGGAGGACAGAAGTTCTTTCGCGTGCATGTCTTCCCGTTTCGGATGACCGACAAGCGGATGGACGCGGAATGGAAGGCGCAGGGGAAGTGGATCGACTACTGGGTGAATCTCAAAGAGGGCTACGACTTTTTTGAGAATGCCCATTTTCCCCCGGATGTGGGCATTCAGGGAGAGAGATACGCGTTTTCAATCCGCTGAGATTTTTTTCGCGACCGGGCAGTTTTTCCTTCACGGACCGTTCGGAATCCCCTAACATCCCCGCGCCTCGGGTAATCCTATCCCGTGGCATCCATTCGATTGTCCTTGCGGGGGCGGCGGTTTCCGGGTTAGAAATTTCAAAAATTCTTCCGTTTTGTACTCGAACGAAAACTATCTCCTTCAGTTGCTTCAGGAAGCCTCCCTCGTCGATGAAGCGATGCTGGAAGACGTCCGGCACAAGAAAAAATCCCAGGAATCTCTCCTCGAAGGTCTCGTCTCCCTGCACCGGGTTTCGGAGGAAGATATCGCCCGCACTCTCGCAACCAACTCCGGGATGGAGTATGTCGAGCTGGGGAAGATGGACATCGATCCCGATGTCGGCGGGGCGATCGATGCCGATACGTCGGTTCGTTTCAAGATCGTGCCGATCGTGCAGACTCCCGATGCGCTTGTCGTGGCAGTCGCCGATCCGCTCGATTTCGACGCGTTGGATTCGGTCCGCCATGTCCTGAGCGTGGAACCGGAATTCGTGTGTGCGTCCGAGTCGGCGATTCGACAGCGCCAGCTCGATTTCTATTCGGCGGACCTAGATTCCGATCAGCTCAAGAAGCTGGGAGCCGAGGCCGTGGCCGTGAGCGAGGAGGAGGGCGGCGATGCGCCGATCATCCGCATGGTCTACACCATTCTCCAGGAGGCCTACCAGAACCGGGCATCGGATATTCATATCGAGCCGATGGAGGAGGAGATGCGCGTGCGCTACCGCATCGACGGTGCGTTGCACAAGGTGCAGAGCCACCCGAGCCGCCTGCTCGGATCCATCGTCAGCCGGATCAAGATCATGACCGGAACGATGGCGATCTCCGAGAAACGCTTGCCGCAGGACGGCCGGATCCAGGCGCAATTCGGCAAGACCGACCTCGATCTCCGGGTTTCGACCATTCCCACGACGTCAGGTGAGAGCGTCGTGATGCGGATTCTCGACAAGAGTTCGCTCAGCCTCGGGCTTCCGCAGCTCGGATTCCTTTCGGACGACGAGGCGGTATTCGAGGAATTGATTCGCCTCCCCGACGGTATTCTCCTGGTCACGGGGCCGACGGGTTCGGGAAAGACCACGACGCTCTACGCCTGTCTCAACGAGATCAACAAGCCCGACCGGAAGATCATCACGGTCGAGGATCCGGTCGAATACCTTCTTGCGGGCATCAACCAGGTGCAGGTGAAGGAGAGCATCGGAATGACCTTCGCCGCGGCTCTCCGGGCGATCCTGCGACAGGCACCGAATATTATCATGATCGGGGAGATCCGGGACCTGGAGACGGCGTCGATCGCGATCAACGCGAGTCTCACCGGCCACCTCGTCTTCAGCACCCTCCACACCAACGACGCTCCATCGGCGGTGGCCCGCCTCGCGGATATCGGGGTGAAAAAGTTCCTCATCGCCAGTGCGGTCCGTTCAATCATGGCGCAACGTCTCGTCAGGCAGATCTGTTCCGAATGCGCACGCCCGGCTGAGCTGACCGCCCGCGAGATCAAGGGGCTGCGTCTGAGTGAGGACCAGCTCACGGGAGCCGAGGTCAAGGAAGGCGAGGGGTGCCGGACCTGCCGCATGACTGGCTACAAGGGGCGGAAGGGGATCTTCGAGATCTTCAATATCACCGAAGAGGTGAGGTTGCTCATCAACGGTGACGAATCGACTCCGCAGCTGAGAAAGCGGGCGCGTGAACTGGGAATGCGCACACTTCGTGAAGACGGGGTCCGCAAGGTGCTTTCGGGATTAACCACGGCGTCGGAAGTCCTTCGGGTGACGATGGCGGATTCGGACTGATGGCACCTCGTGGGAAGGGACCGGAAGGCGCAAGAAGACCAGTTCACGGCGAAACAATTTTATGACGACGGAAAGTGTGATCGACCTCCTTGTGTCGCGCGGATTGATCGAGGACACGCAGCGCGACGATTATGTCAATGCCATTCGAGAGGCAGGGGCGGACGTGACGCAGGCGGTGGAAGAGTACGGCATCCTCCAGCGGGACCAATTGTTCCAGCTCGTGGCGCAGGATATCGGGGGAGAATACTATGATCTTTCGGATTTCGAACCGGCTCCGCAGGTGCTGCGGGCCGTTCCAGCCGGCACGGCCAAGCTCTACCAGTGCGTCCCGATCCAGTTTCTCGACCACGGCCTGCAGGTGGCCCTCGCCAATCCGCTCGATCCTCAGAACCTCGAAGAGTTGGGTTTCTCCCTCAACCAGAGCATCGTGCCGGCGGTGGCAGCGCCCGAGCAGATTCTCGAGTTGATCGAGAGGTGCTATTACGGAGGAGGTGGCGGTGAGGGAGAAGGCGGCGGTGGCGAGAGCGACGCCCTCGCGCAGATTGCCGCCGAGGTGGCCGCCCTGTCGGAGGACGATTTGGAGGACGAGTCGAACTCCGCGCCCATCGTCCGGTATGTCGACCTCGTTCTCTACCAGGTGATCAAGGAAAAGGCATCCGACATCCATTTCGAGCCCTTCGAGCATGACTTCAAGATTCGTTACCGGGTCGATGGCGCGCTCTACGAGATGGCGCCGCCACCGCAGCACCTGAAGCAGGCGATCATTTCGCGGGTCAAGGTGATGTCGAACCTGAACATCGCGGAGACCCGGCTCCCACAGGACGGGCGGATCACGAAGGAGATCAACGACAAGCCGGTCGACATGCGCGTCTCGACGCTCCCGACCCAGTTCGGGGAGAGCGTTGTGTTGCGGGTGCTGGACCGGTCCAACGTGAATCTCGATCTCGAGATGCTGAACCTCCCGCCGGCGATCGCGGAGTATATCGAGGATACGATTCAGAAGCCGAACGGCATCTTCATCTGCACCGGTCCGACCGGAGCGGGGAAGACCACGACACTCTATGCCTGTCTTCGGAAGGTGAACACCGAGGACAGCAAACTTCTCACGGCGGAGGATCCGGTCGAATACGACATGGACGGCATCATGCAGGTGCCGGTCCAGGAAGGGATCGGGCTCACCTTCGCCCGGGCCCTTCGAGCCTTCCTCCGACAGGATCCCGACCGCATTCTCGTCGGTGAGATGCGCGACCTCGAAACCGCTCAGATCGCGATCCAGGCCTCGCTCACCGGACACCTCGTCCTCAGCACCCTGCACACGAACGATGCGCCGGGAGCGGTGACGCGACTGGTCGACATGGGGTGCGAGCCTTTCCTCGTTGCCGCCACCCTGGAGGGTGTTCTCGGACAGCGATTGCTGCGCCGCATCTGTCCCGACTGCCAGGTGGCCTACAAGCCCAGCAGTGCCGTTCTCAAGCAGATCGGTGTCAGCGCAGAGGACATCGGCGACAAGAAGTTCTACACGGGTGGGGGATGCGATTCCTGCAACGACACCGGCTACCGCGGTCGGCAGGGCCTGTTTGAGCTTCTCGATATGACGGATCCGATCCGGGAACTGGTGGCCCAGCGGGCCGCCACGGTGGTGCTCAAACAGAAAGCCCGGGAATTGGGAATGAAGACCCTGCGCGAAGACGGCCTCCGCAACATCTATGATGGAATCACCACGATCGAGGAGGTGTTGAAATACACCTGATACGCGGCCTCGTGGTGATCCGCAGGCGGGAGGCCTGCCGTTCTCAAACTGAAAAATTTGTCATAAACGACACGGCGAAAAAAGCGAAAAGATTCGACAGTGTGCCGGTCGATCCGGTAAAAATCCCGGCCCGAGGCCAGGCCTGACACGCAATCCACTATCACGATTCACGATTATGGCGAATTTCGAATACATTGCCCTCGATGCGAAGGGGGAGGAAACCACCGGGAGCATCAGTGCGAGCAACGAGGCGGATGCGATCAGCCAGCTGCGGAAGAATGGTCTCTACCCGACCCAGGTCGTTGCCGCGGGTAAGGGGGGCGTGTCCGGCTCGGCGAAACGCAAGGCGTCCAAGTCGCAGAAGGCGCGATCGAAGTCGAAGCGAGCCAAGGGGGGAGGCGTCAGTGGAAAGGTCCTCATGATCTTCACGAGGCAGCTCGCCACGCTGGTGGACTCCGGGCTTCCCCTGCTCAGGGGGCTCTCCGTTCTCGGGAAGCAGGAGAAGAACCGCAATATGGCCAGCACGATCAATCACCTCGCCGATTCCGTGGCGGGTGGTGCGACCTTCTCGGAGAGTCTCGGACAGCATCCCAAGATTTTCGACAAGCTCTACGTGAACATGGTGAAAGCCGGGGAACTCGGCGGTGTCATGGAGCTCGTGCTCATGCGTCTCGCCGAATACCAGGAAAAGGCGCAGAAGCTGAAGAACCGCATCGTGTCCGCGATGGTCTATCCGATCATCGTGATCGTGATCGCGATCGCCATTCTGGTTTTCCTCATGATGGTGATCGTGCCGCGCTTCGAAAAGATCTTCGCGGAGATGCTCGGGGACAAACCTCTCCCCCAGATTACCCAGATCGTTATCGGGATCAGCCGATGGGTGCAGGATCAGTTTCTCATTCTGCTGGTCGGTTTCGGCGTGCTCTTCGCCGGGTGGAAAGTCTTTGCCATGACCAAGGGCGGTCGCCGGGTGATCGATCGGTTCAAGCTCTACATGCCCCTCCTGGGGCCGGTCCAGTTGAAGAGCGCGATCTCCCGTTTCACCCGGACGCTCGGCACTCTGGTGACCAGCGGGGTGCCGATTTTGCAGGCGCTCAACATCACGCGTGACACGGCGGGGAACGTGATCGTTTCCGACGCGATCGACAAGGTCCACGAGGCTGTGCGCGAGGGTGAGTCCGTCGTCGCCCCCCTCGAGGCGAGCAAGATTTTCCCCCCGATGGTGATCAGCATGGTCGATGTCGGCGAGGAGACCGGTCAGTTGCCCGACATGCTGCTCAAGATCGCCGACGTGTATGACGACGAGGTGGACAACGCGGTCGACGCGATGACCTCGATGATCGAACCCATCATGATCGTGTTCCTGGCCCTCATTGTGGGAACCATCGTGGTGGCGCTTTTCATGCCGATGGTCACCATCATCACCGAGATGAACAACCAGGCCGGGTAGGAAACCCGCCTCCCTGAGGCCCATCCTGTTTTACAATGTATTGACAGGGGTGAGCCGGGCACGGTAGTCTAATTCCATGAAGACTCAGCAAAACGCAAACCGCGCGGGAGGGTTCAGCCTCCTGGAACTGATGGTCGTCGTCGGGATCCTGATCCTGCTCTCGGGAATGATCATCGCCGCCCTGCCCGGAATCCAGAACAAGCTCAACCGCCAGAACGTCCAGGCCTTTCTCGCGGAAATCGAATCCGGCCTTGGTCAATACCAGATCGACAACGGCATCTATCCGATCAACCGGCTCGAGGGGGATCGGGATTCATCTGGAATCGTGGGAGCGCAAAAGCTCTACACCTACCTCTCCGGCGATCGCGACGGAGATGGTGAGGTCGACGAGGATGGCGAGGTCTACGTGCAGCGGCTCGACTACAACCGGAATCAGGAGAGCAAGTCACCGCGAGTGACGATTTACCAGGACGCCATCGTCGTGGTGGACAGCTTCAACAGCCCGGTCCGCTATCTTGCGCCCCCGGCGAATCTATCGGAGAGGGACCGGATCCAGGCGGGCTACCGGAACCCGACCTACGATCTCTGGTCCATCGTCGATACCGATCCCGGCGACGAGTCCGAGGCGGCGCTTTCGCGTCACATCACGAATTGGGGTGCGAATTGATGGTGGCGCGGCCCTCCGGTCGAGCCGTTCGAATCCGCCGGGCGGGTTGATACGTTTTGCCACTCGTCGCCCGGAATGGAATCCGTTCTGGCGGAATGGTTGGCCGTCCCGTATGATGGGCCTCGGCCTTCTCCTCGCGATCGGAGATTCGTGGCCGATTGCGTGTCGTGATGCGATTGTCGCCCGATTCTTCGTTCCAACTCTGCGTGGATGGGGAGGGAAATCCCCAGGTACTGTCGCGGCGAGACGGCGAGACCCTCTCCGGCGATTACTTCGGCTTCGAGCCGGAGTCGCGCAAATTCGTTCGCGTTCGACTGATCGAGTCGAGGCGGTCCGACTCCGACGGAGGACGATCACGTCGGCAGCGACTGGAACAGTGGGCCGATGTCCGGCACGCGGGGATCGCTCGCGTCCTTGAAGTCGCAGACGCGCCGGATGGGGGATGCTATGTCGTGACGGAGTTCGTCGAGGGAGAGCCGATTCTCGATTATCTGGAACGCAACCGGGATCTTCCGTCCGAGATGGCTGGAGCGATTCTCCTGCAACTGTTCGACGTCGTGGCCTATCTCGCCGATCACCCCCGGCTGCTCTCGCTCGTGGAGATCGAGGACTTTTCGGTGACCTTGGAGAACGGGGTCTTTCCGGGAGTCCGGTTGACCGAAATGGCGGAGAACCGGGAGGAGAATCCACTCGGGGATCACGAACTGGCGGACCGCTGGGTGTGCCGTTTTGCGGAGCTCCACGAGTTCATGCGAGCCGAGGACGTTCGGACTCGCCTTGGTGTCGGAGAGATGATGGAGGGAGACGTCCCGATCGATCCGGCCTACCGCGTGGTGCGGGAGGAGATGGCGAGTAAGCCGGGCGTCGATGCCATCCTCCTGCTGAAGGAAATGGGCGGCGTGATCCGGCGGGTGGCAGGACTGGAGGGCGAACTTGGAGCCCGCATTCCGGGAGAATTGCGGAGCCTGCGTTCGCTGGGGCAGGCTCCGTCCGGCCCTCTGCAGCGACTCATTTTCGCCAGTGGCAAGCTGAACGAGGCGATTGCGGAGCAATTCGAGTTGCACCCGATGGTGGAGAGATTCGCGTATTCTCCCTTTCTCGTTCCCGCGGCGAAGAAGGACTCGGGAGAGGAGGTACAGCTCTACATTCTTCCCCCGGAGAGACTCTTCGACGAGGCGATCGTGGAGCGGTTGACCCGCAAGATGTTCGACACCTACCTCAAGTCGCATCCCAACGGGGTCCGGGTGCGCTTCTTCACCTGCGAGCACGACTATTCGCTCGTTGTCGGGGAGCGCTTTGCCGCGATTCCTCTTCCCGCACTCCTGGCGCGCCGCGTCCGGTTCTCTCCACGCGAGGCGCTCACCGTCGCCCGTCAGTTCGATCGCGTGCTCGCCCATTTCGAGAGCGCCTCGTTTCCGGTAGGAACCTGGAATCCCTGGCAGATCGAACTCTTCTTCCAACAGGAGGATCTCGATGGGGCGAAGGCCCTGGTCGCCAGCCGCGAAGCGGTGGGGGATTGGCCGGCGTGGGACCTGAAATTCCGAGTCGAGCCGCCCGCCGAGGCGTTCGTGGGATCGCACCACTCTCCGTGGAGCTACCTTCTTCGGCGGCTCGGTGGAAAGTGCTTCCCCGCCCTGCTGGTCTGGTTGCTGGATGGTGACCGGTTCGAGTGGGCCCTGTCGGCCGGACTCGAGGACGAGGAGCCCCTCAGTTGGAATCCTCAGTTGGAGGCTCTTTTTTTCTCGGCAACGCGGTTCTTCGACGAGGAGGTGCCCGTGCATCGGGCCCGCCTTCTCGAACTGGCCACTTCGGTCTTGTTGGGGGATGGAGCCGGGCCTGGCGAAGTGGAGTGGTTGCGAGAGAACTGGGATTTCCGTGTCGAGATTCCGGGTGAGCGGAGTCTCTCCGCCGAGGAACAGTTGCTGCGCCGGTCACTTCCCCGCTCGGAGCGATCCAACTGAGAAAGCCCGAATCCCTCGGGCCACCCTCTCCGGGACGCAGCGCTAAAAGTTTAACAAAAATTTATAAATTGGGAATGTTGACTATCGAATATGAGCGACATTCCCACTATGAAATGTATTGCACGTACCACAGCGGCCTGTTGCGTCGCGGTCTTCCTGATTTCCGCGGGCGGAGAAGACGAACCGGTCGTGTGGATTCGTCCTTCGACCGGCGAGACGATTGTCGATTGGAACTCGGTTGGATCTCGTTCCGGGGAGCGAGATGACGAGACTCCCCGAATGCGTCCGAGCCGCATTCCCGCATGGCAGACCCGATACACGCTCGGCCCCGGAGACAGCCTCAATTTTTCGATCTACAACCGGCCCGATCTGAGCCGCCAGAACGTGACCATTGCTCCCGATGGCACCGTGAGCTACCTCCAGGCGGTGTCGGTGCGGGCGAGGGGATTGACCCTGGATCAGCTCCGCCACCGCATCGAGGAAGAGCTCTCCCGCTTCCGCGAGAACGCGCAGGTCATCGTGACGCCCGCCGAGATCGCGAGCAAGAGCTTCTCCATCATCGGCAGGGTGAGGAAGCCGGGGAGTTTCACGCTCGATCGTCCCGTTTCCATCCTCGAGGGAATCGCCCTGGCGCAGGGAATCGAGGTGGGCACGGTACGGGGCAGTGCCTTTGAACTGGCGGATTTCGAGAGATCGTTCGTTGCCCGGGGAGGAAACAAACTCGACGTCGATCTGGCCCGTCTCTACTACGAGGGCGACCTCAGCCAGAACGCCTATCTCGAACCGAACGACTACATCTACGTCGCATCCAGCCTCAGGCGGGAGATCTACGTCCTCGGCGAGGTGAACAATCCCGGCCGGATCAAGATGCCGGTGCCCTTGCGCATGACGTCGGCCATCGGCGAAGCGGGAGGCTTCGGGAAGGAGGCCTACAAGATGAGGGTGCTTCTCGTGCGGGGAAACATCAACAATCCGGAGACTCGGGTGATCAACATGAAGGCGATCGTCACCGGCGAGGAGAAGGATTTCATCGTGCAGGACCGGGACATCATCTTCGTGAGCAAGCGGCCCTTTGCCCTCGCGGAGCGGATTCTCGACAATGCCATCTTCACGTTCGTGCAGACCGTGACCGCCGAGGCCGTCAACCAGGGCTACGACCCGGTCCTTCTCAGCAACTGAGGAGGCTGTCTCCCTCTGCACTCTCGACACAGATTTTCGAATTCACGACATGAAACTCACCGCGGCACGATTCCTCGTTCTTCCCTTCTCGCTCTTCCTCGCGTTTCACGGAAGCTCCTGTGCGAATCGTTCGGCACAACGGGAGTCGATCCGGGCTGTTCCGCTCGCCGATACGGACGAGGCGGCCTACGGGGGAAAGGCTTCGGTCGATCCCGATTTCGAGAGGATTCGCTACAATCGAAAGATCGACCCTTCGCTGACCCGGATGCCAACCGGACCGTATCGTGTCGGGCCGGGAGATGTGCTCGATATCGAGGTGGCGGAGAGGGCGGAAACCCGGGCCGAGACGCGGGTGATGCCGGATGGCGTCCTCTACTACGACGTCGCACCCGGAATCAACGTGAAGGGTAAGACGATCCGGGAGATTTCGAATGCGCTGGCCGAGGCGCTCGACGGCGATTACGTCCAGCCGGTCGTGAGCGTCAATGTCGCCGAAGCGGGGAGCCAGCGGTTCTGGATCCTCGGGCAGGTGAGGGAGCCGGGTGTTTTTCCTTTGAGAAAGCCCACCACGCTCATCGACGCGATCTCCCAGAGTGGCGGAATGCTGACGAGCCAGGCGGGATTCGAGGTGCAGGATCAGGACGTGGTCGACCTCGAGCGGGCGATTCTCATCCGCGACAGTGGCCTGGTGCCGGTGGACTTCGAGGCGCTCGTCGAGAACGGCGACATGTCGCAGAACGTCTACATTCGCCCCGGCGATTACATCTACCTTCCCTCGGTCCAGCCGCGGTCGGTCTACGTGCTCGGATCGGTTCGCACGCCCGGCCCGGTCCTGTATGAATCCGGAGCGACGATGCTCACCGCACTCGCGGCAGCCGGAGGTCCGCGAGCGGAAGCGATCGTGACCAAGGCTCTCGTCATCCGTGGCGGCACCCGCGACCCCGAGGTGGCGGTGGTCGATGTGCGGGGCCTGATGCGAGGCAGATCTCCGGATGTCCGGCTCGAAGGCGGAGACATTGTCTGGGTTCCCCGGAGCCCCTGGACGAACCTGCGCAACTACGTCGAGGCCGTCCTCGTCACGGCGGGCCAGGCGATTGCCGTCCAGGAGGGACTCGGAGTCCTCGCCGCGACAGGCGACGCCGGGGTCACCATCACGGCGGGAGGCCAGTGATCGTCAACGCGGGAAAGAGGTGGCCCTTTTTCTCCAAAAATCCGGGCACGTGTGAGGGAGCGGGCGTAACGTGCAAAACGTTGATCGTCCGCATTCATCAACTCGAGACAACCGTCCCAGCCATTTCACACCAGCAGAGTGACTTGGCCGAGTGGTTCGCCTCGTGTGCACCGGATGAGCGCACGAGGAGGCTAATTTCGGCCGCCCACCGAAATTCGGGGATCGACACACGCCACTCGGTCTGTGCCGAGATGAGAGACTCTCCACCATTCGACGGAGACGGCAAGGCCACCACCGCAGCGAGGAATGCAGTCTATGCCCGGGAGTCTCGGCGCATGGCAACCGAATTGGGTCAGACGCTCCTCTCCCGGGCGAAGGGATTCGGTCCCTCGGACGTGACTCACGTGATTTTCGCGAGTTGCACGGGGTTCGTGAATCCTGGTCCGGACTTCTTTCTCGTCAAGGACCTCGGGCTCGCCGAGAACGTGGAGCGCTACATCGTGGGATTCATGGGCTGCTACGCGGCTTTCCCCTGCCTGCGCATGGCCGCGCAGTTTTGCCGGGCCGACCCGGAAGCGGTCGTACTGGTGGTCTGTCTCGAGTTGAGCAGCATGCACCTGAAATTTGACCACTCCCTCGATTCCATCCTCGGTAATGCGGTCTTTGCCGACGGCGCGGCGGCAGCCCTTGTCAGCGGTCGCGAGCCCGCGCCGGGCGATGCCACCTACATCCTCGATTCGTTCGCCACGGCGACCGTGCCCGACAGCGAGGCGGAAATGGCATGGAGTATCGGCGACGAGGGTTTCGATCTCGTGTTGAGCAGCTACGTGCCGCGGCTGATCGAGAGTGAAATCGGCAACATTCTCGAGGGAGCCGGTATCGAGCCGGGGGAGACCGACCGGTGGGCCGTGCATCCCGGTGGCAAGTCGATCCTCGAGAAAGTGGAGCAAACGCTCGAGCTGGGACCAGGTGCCCTGCGGGAATCCCGCGAGATCTTGCGTCGCTACGGAAACATGAGCAGTGCGACCATTCTCTTCGTGCTCGAGGAAATGCAACGGCGGCAACACCAGGGGGAACGCATTGCAGCGCTCGCGTTCGGACCGGGCCTTACGGTGGAGACGGCAAAGCTTCGGGTCGATCTCGTCTCGTGAACCCCGAAACGACGGCAGCGGGTTTGCTCAACTTCCGTCGATCATGCGGCCGATTCCGCCGAGGACGCTGCCCTCGCCCTGCGCCTGGCCACCCGAGGAGGGGGCGTGTTGAATCACGCGATCGGCCAGGCGGGAGAAGGGCAGGCTCTGCAGCCAGACACGGCCGTGGCCGGTCAGGGTCGCGAGAAAGAGCCCCTCGCCTCCGAAGAACATCGATTTCAGGTTGCCGGCCCGTTCGATGTTGTACTCGATGCCGGACGTGAAGGCGACCAGACAACCCGTATCGACCCGCAGGGTCTCCCCGTTCAGCTCTCGTTCGATCACGGTGCCTCCGGCGTGGACAAAACACATTCCGTCGCCGCGGAGCTTCTGCAGGATGAAGCCCTCTCCCCCGAAGAAGCCCGCTCCGAGCCGCTTGTTGAAGGCGATCGTCACCTGGGTGCCGTAGGCGGCGCAGAGAAAAGAATCCTTCTGGCAGGTCAGTTCCCCCCCGACATCGTCGAGATCCATGGCCACGATCTTGCCCGGGTAGGGGGCGGCAAAGGCGACACGCCTCTTGTGAGCCGAGCCGGCGTGGGTGAAGTGGGTCATGAAGATCGACTCGCCGGTGAGGGCCCGCTTGCCGACGGAAAGGAGCTTGCCCATCACCCCCTCGTTTGGTGTCGATCCGTCGCCCATCTTCGCCTCGAAGGTGATGTCGGGTTCGAGATAGTTCATCGCGCCCGCCTCGGCGATCACCGTCTCACCCGGGTCGAGTTCCACCTCGACGAGTTGCATGTCGTCTCCAAATATCTCGTAGTCGATGACGTGCGAACGGGGGACGCGATTGCCCGGAGCGGGAATCGGGGGAGGCCCCCCGGATGCTCCCGCCGGGGCGTGTCCGAAAAGCTGGGGAAGGGTTTGTCCTGCCGGGGCCCAGTTGGCCATGCCCTGGCTCCAGACCTTCGAGTCGGGAGTGACGGTGCCGTTCTGGACGAGGCCGGGCAACTCGGACTCGTTCACCTCGATCTGTTGCTTGTCGGGAGTCGCGTAAAACCACGTCTTCATCGTGGGAGAAGAGTACGGCGAAAAAGGCCTGCCGCCAACCGCGAAGCGTCCGCATTTCGGGATTGCGGCGGCGGGGAATGCGGCGAACAATGACTCTCCCACTCCATGATGCGTGATCTCCACACTCGGAAGCAACTCGACAGGGTTGGTTCGCTGACCAGAGAGGGTCGGATCAAGCCTGCGGGGGCGGGGTTGGCGACGAAAGGTGTCCGGTGTGCCGTTCTCATCCTGTTGGCGGCGATGCTGGGGAGCTGTGAAAGTGACAGGGTGATCGATCGCGCCACGGCCGACGGCATCCTGATTCTCGGAAATGGTTCGGAACCGAAAACCCTGGATCCGCAACTCGTGCAGTCGGTCGGGGATTCCAATATCATGCGGGCAGTCTTCGAGGGCTTGGTGACCTTCGATGACGACGAAGACGCCGTTGCCCGCCCCGGGGTGGCGGAGCGATGGGAGCCAAACGACGACTTCACCGTCTGGACGTTTTTTCTCCGGCCCGATGCGAAGTGGTCGAATGGGGATCCGGTCACCGCCCACGATTTCGTCTATTCCTATCAACGCATCCTGGAACCGGCATTCGCCTCGCCCTATGCCTCGATGCTCTTCTTCCTCGCCGGCGCCGAGGCCTTCAACAAGGGCGAGACGGATGACTTCGGCACTGTCGGAGTCCGCGCCGTGGACGATCTCACCCTGGAGCTGTCGCTCATCGGACCCACGGACTATTTTCCCGAAATCGTCAAGCACACCACCTGGCTGCCGGTGCATCGCCCCACGATCGAGAAATTCGGATCGATGACCGACCGCTTCACCGACTGGCAGCGCCCCGGAAATCACGTGGGTAACGGTCCTTTTCAGCTGAAGTCCTGGCGTATCAATCATGCGGTCGAGGTCGAACCCAATCCGCACTACTGGGACGCCGAGTCGGTCAGCCTGAACGGGATCGTCTTTCGGCCGATTCCCAGCGAATACACGGAGGAGCGGGCCTTCCGGGACGGGCAACTCCACTACACCTACACCCTCGCGTCGAATCTGATCGAATGGTACCGCGAGCACAACCCGGAGGTCCTTCGGACGGAGTCGTACGCCGGTTCCTACTTCTACCGTTGTAATGTGAACAAGCCGCCGCTCGACGACGTGCGGGTGCGGAGGGCCCTTGCGCTGGCGATCGACCGGAAAGGCATCGTGGAGAACGTGACCCTCGGCGGACAGATCCCCGCGACGGCCTACACGCCTCCGTTCGAGGGGGTGTATGATACGCCCGATCGTGTGCGGTTCGATCCGGAAGCGGCCCGTGCCTACCTCGCCGAGGCGGGGTATCCCGGGGGAGAGGGCTTTCCCGGGTTCCAGATCCTGATCAACACGCTCGAATCGCACCGCGCCATCGCCGAGGCGATCCAGGCGATGTGGAAGGAACACCTGGGGATCGACAACGTCACGATCGACAACCAGGAGTGGAAAGTCTTCCAGAGAACCCTGCACAATCTCGACTACGAGGTGGCGCGTTCCGGCTGGATCGGCGATTACGTCTATCCCACCACCTTTCTCACGATGTGGCGGACCGATGACACCAACAACGAGACGGGGTGGTCGAATGCCGAATACGACAGGCTGATCGCCCAGGCGCTGCGGTCCACCGATCCCGCGGACCGGATCGCGAATCTCCAGCAGGCCGAAGAGATCCTCCTGGAGGAGATGCCGATCCTGCCCATCTACTGGTATACGCGGGTCTTCCTTCTTCATCCCGACGTGAAAAACTGGAATCCCATGGTTCTCGACAACCGGCCGTTCAAGGCGATCCGGTTGGTGCGGGACGAGGACACGAACGCGGCGCCCTGAACCATGCTCAAGACCATCGTCAGCCGTTTTCTGCAGGGCGTGATCGCCTTGATCTGCATCCTCACGCTGACGTTTTTCCTGTCGCGTTTCGCTCCCGGCAATCCCTACGACGACGAGAGACAGATCCCGGAACACATCCGCGAAAACATCCGCGAGGCATGGGGACTCGACGAGCCACTGCACGTGCAGTGGATCAAGAGCCTGATCGACGCCGCGCGCGGGTTTCCTCAACCGTCCTTCGGTAACTCGGGCTTCAGCGTACGGGAAGTCATCACCCAGTCGTTTCCGGTATCGATCGCGGTGGGATTCTCCGGTCTTCTCATCGCCCTGGCGATCGGGATTCCGGCCGGGGTGATTTCAGCGGCCCGTCGCAACACGGGAATCGATTACAGCGTAATGTCGCTCGCCCTTCTCGGAATCTGCCTTCCCGTGTTTGTAATCGGGCCCCTGCTGGCGACGGTTTTCGGATTCCGGCTCGGATGGCTTCCCGCACTGGGCTGGGGGGATCCCGTGCATCTCGTCCTTCCCGCCCTGACCCTGGGTCTCTTCTATGGAGCCTACATCGCACGACTGGCCCGGGGCGGCATGCTCGATACGCTGGCACACGATTTCGTCCGCACCGCCCGCGCCAAGGGGGTCCCGGAGTGGCGTATTCTGACGACGCACTGTCTCCGCGGCGGTCTCCTTCCGGTGGTGAACTACCTCGGACCCGCATTCGCGGCTCTCGTGAGCGGATCGTTCGTGGTCGAGACGATTTTCAATCTTCCCGGACTCGGCACGCATTTCATCAATGCCGCCGGCAATCGTGACTACAGCCTGATCCAGGGAACCGTGGCGGTCTTCGCCCTTCTTATCCTGGGCCTCAACTTCATCGCCGACGTGGTGCAGGTGATGCTCAACCCCCGGCTGCGAACGGGGGCAGGCTCCACGTCCTGATTCGTGTCCCGGACTCAAATTCTCTCCTGATGTTCTCCACGACTGCAGATCTGCCCGACCGTCTTTCTCCGCCCGCAACGGTGGAAAAGGGCACCTCGTTGGGTCGCGACGCCTGGCTCCGCCTGCGGAAGAATCGCCTGGCCATGGTCTGTCTGATCGTCTTCATCGCCATTGCGGCCCTCTGTTATTTCGGGCCCTTTCTGCCCTTTCTTGCCGATCCTAACGCGACAGCCCTGGAAAACCGTTCACAGGGCCCCTCGGCGGCCCACTGGATGGGGACGGATCATCTCGGACGCGATGTTTTTGCCCGGATCCTGGCGGGGGGAAGGATCTCCCTTCTGGTCGGCTTCCTGGCCACGCTGGTTTCCATCACGATCGGCGTCGTCTACGGAACGGTGGCGGGATTTTTCGGAGGGCGTCTCGACGCCTTCCTGATGCGGATCGTCGATATCCTCTATGCACTCCCGTTCATGATCTTCGTGATCATCCTTACGACATTTTTCGGGAACCAGCTCTGGCTTCTCTTCGTTGCGATCGGGGCGGTCGAGTGGCTCACGATGGCGCGGATCGTTCGCGGCCAGGTGATGTCTCTCAAGAAGATGGAGTTCATCGAGGCGGCGCGTTCGCTCGGGCTCGGGAATGGAAGGATCATTTTTCGGCACCTCATCCCCAACACGCTCGGACCCGTGATCGTCTACACCACCCTGACGGTGCCCGCGGTGATGCTTCTCGAGTCGGTGTTGAGCTTTCTCGGGCTCGGCGTGATGCCGCCGAACAGCAGTTGGGGCACCCTGATCAAGGAAGGGGCCGACCGCATCGTCACGACACCCTGGTTGCTCGTGTTCCCCGCGATCTTCTTCAGCGCGACGCTCTTCTGCCTCAACTTCCTCGGCGACGGCCTGCGGGATGCGCTCGATCCGAAGACCTCGAAGGATTGATACCCAATCAAACAAATCTTCGGACCATTGGGAGGTATGGGGTCGGGAGAATTCGCCTTCGGGTTTCAGGGTGATGCGGGCGGGCTTCTCCCGGATGCCGTGTTCCGCTTCGGTCAGGTAGCTCGCTACCTTCGCTCAGCGCGCCTTGCCCCGGAAAAAGCCCGCACCGCAAATGATCCGAACCTTCCTTTGATTTGGTATGATACCCAATCCAACCCATCCTCGGACCATGGAGAGACGTTGGGCCGGGAACATTCGCCTTCGGGTTTGCCCGGTGATGCGGGCGGGCTTTTCCCGGATGCCGCGTTCCGCTTCGGTCAGGTAGCTGGAAACCGGCGGACCCGGGCGCGGGGCGGCATCCCCGTTTCGATTCGCCGCATGACCCGCGGCCCTCGTCCGTCGGTCCCGCGAGGAATGGGCGCGAATCTCGAGATTACAAACGGACGCGCCGGTTGTAGCTGCCGAATCCGATCTTTTCTCCGAAGCTGAAATTGCACACCATGAATGCGATGGACATCCAGATTCTCGCCCTTTCCGCCCTCGTGGCGTTCTTCTTCCTCATGCGCCTGACGCAGAAGAGCTGGCGGGTGGCGTTTCTCGTCACGCTGCTGGCGCCCGTGCTGCTGGCGCCCGTGCTCCTGCTGGCCTTCGCCTGCTGCTGGCTGGCGGCGCACCTCGTCGCGGCCCTGGCCCTGCCCGAGGCCTGGCAGGGCGGCCAGGTGGTCCTCGGACTCGCGACCGCGAAGACGGTGCTCGTCATGAGCGCGGTGTCGACCTACTTCTGCCACCGCATCCGCCACCGGGACCGCGAGACCGAGGGTGTGGACCGCAACGGCACCGTGTTCCAGACCGGCGCTGGCCTGCTCGACCAGTTTCTCGGGGATTGACGTGAAACGGAGCGCTCCGGCTCGCCAGACGGGCGAGGCGAAGATGCCCGGATGGTCCCGAGTCGGGGGCGCGGGAAGGGCACGGAGGGCCGGAACTGCGCGGCTCGAGGGCGAGCCTCGGAGAGCCACGGTCCGGATCGGGGCACGAGGGCGCGCTCAGGCGTCCGACCGCACCTTGCGCCGGCGGCGCGCGGAGAGCGTGAGGAACCCGAGCGCGAGGCCGAGGAAACCGAAGGTGGTCGGCTCGGGCAGGGCCTCGTAGCGGAGGTAGATCGAGTCGTTGTCCGTGAAGAGGTAGAAATTCGCGTTCGAGGGCACACTTCCTACCTGATTGGGATCCCGCGCAGCCGCAAACGAAATACCATTGCTGTCAGATAGTTTCGAGGTATCCAGCGTGAGGTTTCCGAAGCCGTTCAGGCCTCCACCGACCCCCCAGACCTGCCAGTCCCAGCGGTTGTAGAGGTCTCAGAAGCTGCTCGACCAGTCCACCTGGCTACCGGTGTCGTTGAAGCGGAGTTCAAGTGTGGTGGAGCCGGTAAAGGTGAGATCGCCGGTCACGCGGATCTGGTCGAAATTGGTGCCGGGCAGGAAGATGTTGTTGTCGGCGAGATCCCAAATGATGGTCGCGTCGTTGTAGGTGAGATCGGTGAAATTCTGCACGCCGGGGCTGTTGCCGGGGTCGTGGATTCCGTTGATCGTCGTCGTCCCCCCGATGGCCCCGGTGCCGCTGAGGGTGGCGCTCGCGCCCACCATCGTCGTCGTGCTGTCGAGGCTGCCGTCGACCACCAAGGTTCCGGCGTTGACCGTTGTCGCACCGGTGTAGGTGTTCGCCCCAGTCAGCGTCAGCGTTTCGGACCCAGCCTTCGTGAGCCCGTTGGTTCCGGAAACCACCGCCGAAATCGTGCCGTTCGCATTCGTCGTGATCGTGTTGGTGGAACCCGACAGATTCAAAACGTCGGATGCCGTGTTAGAAGCGATCGTGTAGGAACCGCCGCCAAAGGGGGATTCGAAGGTGATCGCACTCGTCTGGACAGCCCCTCCATTGTTAATCGTCACTATACCCGCGCTCCCAGCGGTTCCTCCTCCGAAGGTCACGGTGTCCCCGTCGCTAAACGTCGTGTTGCTACTGCCTCCGTCCCCTGTCCAGTTACTCGAGGAGGTATCCCATGTGCCGGACCCATCCGTAATGTTTGCGGTGCTGTCTACATCCCATGTCAAGTCCGCCGCCCTGAGGGAAACGAAGATCCCGAAGACCACGACAAGACCGATCCCGGCCCCCTTCCAAAAATGTGTGCGGTGTTTCATGACGACTGCGTGCGAAGACAGGTTGCACCTTGGGGTAAGAAACCCCGTTTCTCCTCCGAGACAACCGAAAATTCGGGCCTTTTTCAAGCCCGCGCAGTGACGAAATCGTCACGGCGGGCGACCGCCAGACCGACTCGTGCCCACCGGGACGCCGTGGCCGCGGGTCGCCTCACCCCGCGACGAGCTGCTCCAGCACGTAGGGCAGGATGCCGCCGGCGTCGTAGTAGTCGACCTCGGCCGGGGTGTCGAGTCGGACCTTGAGAGGCACGTCCAGGGTCGAGCCATCCGCCAGGTGGGCCACCAGGGTCGCGCCCTGCATCGGCGTAAGCGCACCAGCGATTCCGGTGATGTCGAAGGTGGCTCCCCAGAGGTCCTTCACCTTTTCGTAGTCTTCGGCGGTTGTGAAATTGAGTGGCAGGACGCCCATCCCGATCAGGTTGGAGCGGTGGATGCGCTCGAAGGACTTCGTGACGACCGCCTTCACCCCGAGGAGCCGGGTGCCCTTGGCGGCCCAGTCGCGGCTCGAGCCCATGCCGTAGTCGTCGCCGCCGATCACGATGAGCGGGGTGCCGACCTCCTGGTAGGCCATCGAGGCGTGGTAGATGAAGGTGGGCTTCGCCCCGTCGAAGGCCTCGACCTCCACGTCGGGCGCGGGCACGTCGGCGTCGCCGAAATACTGGGTGTAGCCTCCCTCGATCCCGGGGCACATCAGGTTCTTGATCCGCACGTTGGCGAAGGTGCCGCGGGTCATGACGCGGTCGTTGCCGCGGCGGGCGCCGTAGCTGTTGAACGAGGCCTTCTCGACGCCGTTCTCGAGCAAATACTGCCCCGCCGGCGAGGTCTCCTTGATGGCTCCCGCCGGGGAAATATGATCGGTGGTGACGGAGTCGCCGAAGATTCCCAGCGGCCGGGCCCCGATGATGTCCTCGCTCGCGCCTTCCTTCTTGTCGAAGAAGGGCGGAGACTGCACGTAGGTCGACTTCTCGTCCCAGGCGTAGGTCGCGCCGGTCGAGCCCGGGATCTCGTCCCATTTCGGGTTGGCGGTGTCGACGTTGCCGTAGAGCATGTCGGTTGCCGTGTATTCCTGTGTGGAGGTGAATTCGTCGAACATGGATTTCGTATCAAACTGCACGAGGTTCCCCGGCTGCCCCGGAAGGTTGTTGATGAAGAGAAGTTCGAGTTGCGGATCATCGTCGACATTCTCGACGATCATGCAGCTCACGCCGCGGTAGGTGTTTTCCGGCGTGCGGTACTTCATGTCATGGGAATGGTACCCGAAGATGAAAATGTTGCCCTCGGTCGTGTAAGTGACGATGTCGGTTTCGCCATCCAGATCGACATCCGCGACGAAAACTTCCCGTACCGGGGCGTTCAGGGGCGGACTCTTCCATGTTTCCCTGAAAACGCCGCTGTTGTTCGCCCGAAGCGTCCTGATAAAACCGCGTTCCTCACCGTACACCATACCGGCGAGATTGAATTCGTCGTCGATGACCAGCTTCATGGTGCGGAGGTTGTTGGTGGGCACGTTATAGAGGCTGAGTTCCTCGTGGACAAGCTTCCGGGTGTTGCTTGAACTCTGTCTGGATGCAGTCTGTTGCGGGACCGAT
>Ga0180430_10001207_pt1 | contig 25975 bp, 29 predicted proteins | sample SS_ome_9_FD_132999 | JGI IMG/M metagenome (GOLD analysis project Ga0180430, IMG submission 132999) | Hypersaline lake sediment archaeal communities from the Salton Sea, California, USA - SS_1_S_2 metaG | ecosystem: Environmental > Aquatic > Non-marine Saline and Alkaline > Hypersaline >... | reverse complement strand
TACGACAGTTACGCCCTTCATGTCGAGTGCGACGGCAAGGGCCTGCTCTACACGGGCGACTTGAGGGCCCACGGCCGCAAGGGAGGATTGTTCGAAAAGCTGCTGCGATTGCCTCCTTCTCCGGTCGACGTGCTTCTGATGGAGGGGACCACTCTGTCACGGGAGGGTTCGACCGATAGTTTTCTTAGGGAAATCGATCTGGAAGCTCGACTCGTGCAGATCTATAAATCCACGAGGGGTATGCCGCTCGTGTGGTGCAGCGGACAGAACATCGACCGGCTCGTGACCGTTTTTCGTGCCTGTAAACGGTCCGGGCGGCAGCTCATCCTCGACATGTACACGGCTCATGTCCTGGCGGCCACTGAAAATCCGCGTCTACCCCAAGCCGACTGGGACGGCATTCGTGTCTTCTTGCCTCATTTTCAGAAACTGCGTATCAAGCGTGACAGGCGTTTCGATGTCGCCGCAATGTATCGTCCGCACAGGATCTATCCGGAGGATCTGGCGAAGGCCGCACCGGACTCGGTGATGCTCTTCAGACCAAGCTTGCGCTCGGACGTGGAACGGGCCGATTGTCTGGACGGCGCTTGCCTGATCTATTCCATGTGGGACGGTTATTTGCAGGATAAGAACATGCTGCCCTTTCTCCAACGGCTCGATGACCGCGGCATTGAGCTGCACAGATGCCATACTTCGGGACACGCGTCATTGAAGGATCTTCAAAGACTCCGAGCGGTCTTTTCGGAAGCGACGGTAGTTCCCATCCATACTCCAATGGCCGGTGAATACAGAAATCTCTTCGAAAAAGTAGAAACCCATCGGGATGGGTCCTGGTGGGGATTAGAAAGGCGCTCCAGTGATTAAACGCTACATAAGTGAGGGCTATTTTGACCGCGTAAAGAAAGACTTTGCCTTCCTGGTCAAGCGGATTCACAAAGAACGGGGAGAGTACGACCTTCGACTGCGCCACAACTCCATGAACCTCTATTACAAGGGAAACAGCATGGCAAAGATCGGAGTCACGCGAGGGGACTACGATGTGAAAATACACGAGAAGTTTACCGATCTTGCCGATACGCGTGATCCACGAAAATTGACGGGCTACAAAACCGAGCACCTCTCTTCTTCACAGCTTCGATCTTTTTTCTCCAAGAGAGAGCTCGATAAACGTGCCGCGCGGATCAAAAAAACAAACTGGGGAGAAGAGGTGTCCTTTGAACAGATGCTGATCACCGATAATCCCCCGACCAAAAAGTTCATGATCATCGATCGCCAGGTCACGGGAGGTGCTCTTGATCGTCATCGCTTGGATTTGCTGGCCCTGAAGCGCAAACGGGGGGCAAAAAACATTTACAGTCCCGTCATCTTGGAAGTGAAACTGGGAAACAATCCCGAACTGGCAGGCGCGGTACTCGAGCAATTATGTGACTACATCGAGAGAATGGAAAGAGATCTCACAAACATCGCCCGTTGTTACGAGACGAGCTATAGTCAGATGAATGCATTGGGATTGTTGGAAGACGGAATGCCGAAAGCGATAGAGATTGCCGGGCCGGTGGAAGGGATGATCGTCGTCGGTGGTTACTCAGGTATCGCGAATAACGCGATCAAGAGTCTCAGAAAAGCCCCGAGATCGTTAGAGGGTAAATCCGAAAAGCGCATTTCAATTTGGCAGGCCGACAACTCGCTGTTGAAGGGCTCAGTCGGTCTCATTGCTTGAAGGGATTCATGGTCTAATGCCGAAAACCAACTGGCAAAACGCGCCACTTCGGCTAATCATCTTATCTAAGCATTTTTTTGTCTAACTAATTTGGGCCCAGCGCATTGGAGTTCGGCCGAAAACAATCCAGCAGGAAGTGAGTGCACGATGACCGCAAACCACCACAAAATCATCATCATCGGCTCCGGCCCCGCCGGCCACACCGCCGCCCTCTACGCCGCGCGCGCCGATCTCGAACCGCTCGTCCTCGAAGGGCTCCAGCCGGGCGGCCAGTTGACGATCACCACCGAGGTGGAAAATTTTCCCGGATTTCCCGACGGCATCCAGGGCCCCGAGCTCATGGAGAAGATGAAATCACAAGCCGAGCGCTTCGGCACCAAATATGTCATGGCCAAGGTCGACGCGGTGCAACTCGATGAGAGGCCTTTCGTGGTCAAGAGCGGCGGCGATACGTACACGGCCGACGTGGTCATCGTTTCCACCGGCGCCTCGGCGCGACTCCTCGGGCTCGACTCTGAAAAGAAGCTCATGGGCAAGGGCGTCTCGGCCTGCGCCACGTGCGACGGTTTCTTCTTTCGCGGCAAGGAGGTCGTCGTCGTCGGCGGCGGCGACTCGGCCATGGAAGAAGCCCAGTTTCTCACCAAGTTCGCCAACAAGGTGACGATCGTGCACCGCCGGGAGGAGTTCCGCTCGTCGCGCATCATGCTCAACCGCGCCCGCGAGAACGACAAGATCGACTTTGTCGTCAACGCCACGGTCGAAGAGATCCTTGAGAAGGAGGGCGAGGGGAAGGTGGGCGCCATACGCCTCAAGGACACCAAGACGGGCGAAGTCCGCGACCTGCCCTGCGACGGTGTGTTCATGGCGATCGGCCACGTTCCCAATACGCAGATTTTCGCCGGCGCCCTCGAGCTCGAAGAGTCGGGCTACATCATCACCAAGCCCGACTCGACGGCGACCAATATCCCGGGCGTCTTCGCCTGCGGCGACGTACAGGACCACGTCTACCGCCAGGCGATCACCGCCGCCGGCACCGGCTGCATGGCGGCCCTCGAGGCGGAGCGGTTCCTGGCGCACGGCTGAGAGCGGCCGGTCGGCTCCGACCGTGAGGTCGGCTCCGACCGTGAGGTCGGCTCCGACCGTGAGGTCGGCTCCGACGGCGAAAAAAAGTGCACCGCAACTGGAAGGAGGGATCATTGGGCAACAAGGACACCGAACTCTTCGCGAAACTCAAGGAGCTCTTCGCCTCTCAGCTCCTCGCCGTTCTCGGCACACACAGCGAGGGGGGGCCCTACACCTGCCTGATCTGCTACGCGGCCACCGACGATCTCGATCGCATCGTCTTTGCCACGGGGCGGTCGACGCGCAAGTTTGCCAACCTCACCGCTGATCCGCGCGCCTCCCTGCTCATCGACAACCGCTGCAACGAGACTTCCGATCTCAGAAATGCCATGGCCGTCACCGCTCTCGGCTCGGTGCGAGAAGTGGACGGCGCGGAGCGCGACGAGCTCGGCGCGTTGCTTCTCACGCGGAATCCCGCCCTCGAGGAATTCGTCGCCTCTCCGTCGTGCGCGCTCATCGAGCTGCGCGTCAAGAGCTACTACGCCGTGCAACGCTTTCAGCAGGTGATGGAATGGCATCTCGATTCCTGAGCTTTGGTCTTAATTCCGATGACGTGGCCGGCAACGATCCTTCCGTCGTGGCCACCCTCGTCGGGGGTAAGGGAGCGGCCCTGGCGCGAATGGCCGCGGAGGGAATTCCCATACCCGAGACGATCTGCATCTCCTTCGATGCCTACGACCGATTCGTCGAGGCGACACGCCTCAGAGAGCGCATCAATTTCGAGCTCAATCGAAAAGACTTCGACGACATGCGGTGGGAAGAAGTGTGGGACACGGCACTGCGGATCCGCAACCTTTTCGCCAAAACGGCCATTCCCGATCACATCGTGCGCGACCTCACGCCCCTGCTCGACACAACCTTTGGTCGACGGGCCACCGCTGTCCGCTCCTCGGCGGCGGGAGAGGACAGTGGGGCGGCGTCCTTCGCGGGACTTCACGATTCTTTCGTCAATGTTCGCGGCATCCCTTCCGTACTCGATCATGTCAAGCTTGTCTGGGCGTCGCTCTGGTCCGATCGCGCCTTGATTTACCGGCGCGAACTCGGTCTCGATATCGCCCGGAGCCGCATGGCGGTTCTCGTGCAGGAAGTCATCGCCGGCGAGTGCTCGGGAGTTGTTTTTTCACAGAGCCCCTCCGATGAGACGCACACGGTGATAGAGGCGGTGCACGGGCTCAATATGGGACTCGTCGATGGCGCTGTCGAGCCCGATCGCTGGACGCTCTCGCGCGCCGAGGGCACCGTGCTGAAACATCAGCATCCCCAGTCGCGCAGCGCCATGCGCACCGCGCCCGACGGATCGCGCCTCGAAAAGCTCGATTCCAGGACGGCCCGCACGCCGCCCCTCGGTGCGGCCCACGTCGCCGCCATCCACGAACTCGCGCACCGCGCCGAGCGTCTCTTCGGCGCGCCGCAAGACGTGGAGTGGACCTTTCGCGACGGGGAACTCTGGGCGCTCCAGTCGCGGCCCGTCACCACTCTCGAAAGCGCCGACGAGGGCGACAAGCGCCCCTGGTATCTCAGCCTCACGCGGAGCGTCGAGAACCTCGAGTCGCTGCGCCGCGTGATCGAGGAGGAGATCCTGCCCGGCATGGAGCGGGACGCCGCGCGGCTCGCCGAAATCGAACTCGAAAAACTCACCGACAGTGAGCTCGCCGCTGAGATTGGAACGCGCGCCGCTCTCTTCGATCGCTGGAAAGCCGCCTACTGGCGAGACTGCATCCCCTTCGCCCACGGAATGCGCCTCTTCGGGCAGGTCTACAACGACGCCGTGCGGCCGGCCGATCCTTTCGAGTTTGTCGATCTCTTGCGGAGCGGACGGCTCGCCGGCATGGAGCGCAACGCGCGACTCGAAAAGCTGGCAGCCATTCTGCGCCCGCACCTGCCCGCTCAACCGGCTCCGATCGAGGAGGTGCTCGAAAAAAGCGGATCGGACTTCCGGAACGCCCTCGATGAGTTTCTCGACGATTTCGGGGCGCAGTTCGCTTCAAGGGTCGCTGCCGATCAGGAGACGGGGGCGCGCGAACGGCGAGCGCTGTCGAAGCTCATCGTCGAGATGGCCCGATCGTTCGACCGGAGGACACCGGGCGATCGGCCGCACGGTGGCCGTACGCCGAGAACCGAGCTCGAACAACGCTTTCTGAAGTGCTTTCCCGAGGAAACAGGAGCGCACGCCGCCGGCCTCCTCGACCTCGCCCGGGCCAGCTACCAGCTCCGGGATGACGACAACATCAGCCTCAACAAGGTCGACCATCAGCTCGAGCGCGCGCTTCACGAGGGCCGCCGGCGACTGGCCCGCCGCTGGAGGGAAACGGAGCGCGCACGGTGCGACACGCAAAGCCTGGAGGCGGCCGAAATCCGCACCGCGCTTGAAGATGCCGGCTACGAGCCGCGTTTCGACGCTGCCGGCGCACCCGAAGCACCGGGCGGTGCGCCCGGTCGGCGGTGCACGATCGAGGCGCGGCAGCTCGTCGGCCAGCCCGCCGGACCGGGCATGGTGCGCGGACCGGCGCGCGTCATTCTCGGTGACGACGATTTGTTCGATTTCAAGTCGGGAGAGATCCTCGTCTGCGACGCCGTCTCACCCGACATGACCTTTCTCACACCGCTGGCGGCGGGGATCATCGAGCGGCGGGGGGGGATGCTCATTCACGGCGCCATCATCGCGCGCGAGTATGGGATCCCCTGCGTGACCGGCGTGCCGCGCGCAACCGATTTCATCCGCACCGGCGATCGCGTCACTGTCGATGGATACCTCGGCATCGTTATTTGCGCCCGCGAGGATCGTACGGTCCAAAAACCATGACTTTCGGCAAAGGGCGGCTATTAATCTGCAACCGCTAAAAAGATGATTCAGAAATCAGAATTTTGAGAATGGAGTTTGATAAAAAATGATCGGAAAAGACGCTCCCCACTGGAAAGCCGTTGCCTATCACAAGGGCGAACAGACGGAGATAAAGAGCACCGACTTGAAGGGCAAATGGTACGTGCTCTACTGGTACCCTCTCGACTTCACCTTTGTCTGTCCCACGGAAATCAAAGGTTTTCAGAAGCTCATCGGCGATTTCGAGGACGACGACGTGGCCGTTATCGGGGCGAGCACCGATTCCTTTTTCAGCCACAAGGCATGGTTCGAGGACGGTGAGACCTTTGACGGCGCCATCACCCATCCCGTGATCGCCGACACAAGCCACGATCTCAGCCGCGCCTTCGGTGTGCTCAAAGAGGACGCCGGCATCGCCTATCGAGCCACGGTGATCGTCGATCCCGAGGGTGTGATCCGTTCGGTGGCGATCAACGACACCGGCGTGGGCCGCAATCCCGAAGAGACGCTGCGAACGGTGCAGGCCTTCCTGAGCGGCGGCCTGTGCGGCGCCAACTGGAGCAAGGGAGACAAGTTCGTCGGCTGAGACGAGCGCCTTCAACGGCGAAAGGGGAGCTGAAACGATGGCAGAGCTCGAAAAAATCACCGATGCCAACTGGAGAGACTTCGTCTCCCATTCCCGGGCGGTCCTCATGGTGGCCGAGTCGGCGTGCCCCGCCTGCAAGGCGTGGACCGATGAGCTCTCGAACGCGCTCGAGAGCGACGAGAGCCTCGGCCATGTCCGGTACGGCAAGGTGCTGCTCGACGCCGAGGATACCAAAGACTTCCGCGAGGCGAACAAGGAGTGGCTCGACATTATCGACGGCATCCCCTTCAACGCGATTTTTACCGGAGGGGAGCCGCGTGCGTCGTTCTACGGTGGCGGGATCGGGCGGCTTCGAAAGAGGCTCGAGCGTTTGGCGGGCGAACAATCTTGATCGTCATCGAAGATCAGCAGGCACTATGCGTTTTCAGAAAAAGAGCCCCAAAAAAAAGATGCCCTTCGACGAATTCGTAGAATCCTCGAAGGGCTTTTATTTTGGAGAATTAGTCGTTTTGAGGATTCTGCGACTCGTCGACACAAGCCTTCTTGAGATCCTCTTCGGTGGCCGTGCTCTTGTCCTTGATCGAACCGACGGGGCAGAGGTAGCTCGTGCCGCTCTTGTCCGATTTGATCCACTCGAAACCCTTCTTGGTCGTGTTATCCTGTCCTTCGCTTGTCATGGTATTTCTCCTTGTCGAAAAAAGAGGTACTATTGTTTTGAGCCGTCTCTGAAGGTGGGTTGATAGCTCAATGGTATTCCATTGCAAAGTTTTGTGAGAATCAATTGCTCCGAAAGATGAAGAAGAGCCGAATTCTGATCGCCCTCGCCCGCTGGTTCGACGATAGCGTCGCCCCAGGCGATCCGCGCGACGCGCAGAGCGAGAAGGTCGACTGGATGCGCATCGTTCCCTTCGCCCTTTTACACCTCGGCTGCTTCGCCGTGATCTGGACCGGCTGGAGCACGGTGGCCGTCGCCGTCGCCGCCGGGCTCTATTTTGTCCGCATGTTCGCCATCACCGGATTTTACCACCGCTATTTTTCGCACCGTTCCTTCGAGACATCGCGCGTTTGGCAGTTCGTCTTCGCCCTCGTCGGCAATGCGGCCGTTCAGCGCGGTCCGCTCTGGTGGGCGGCCCATCACCGGCACCATCACCAGCACGCCGATCAGCCCGAAGATCCCCATTCGCCGTCGCGTCGCGGTTTCTTGTGGAGCCACGTCCTCTGGTTCGCCACGCCCAAGAACTTTCCCACCCGCCAAGCGCTGGTCAAGGACTGGAGCAAGTTTCCCGAGTTGAGGTTTCTCGATCGATTCTCGGTGCTCGTGCCCCTTCTGCTCCTCGGTGCGCTCTTTGGAGCGGGGGAGTTGCTGCGCGCTCATGCCCCCGGACTGGGAACGTCGGGTCTGCAGATGGCGGTCTGGGGGTTCTGCATCTCCACGGTCGTTCTCTTTCACGCCACGGCGACGATCAACTCCCTCGATCACATGATCGGCCGGCGCCGTTTCGACACGGCCGACACGAGCCGCAACAACTGGTTCCTGGCTCTGATTACCCTCGGCGAAGGATGGCACAACAACCACCACCACTACGCGGTCTCTGTGCGGCAGGGGTTTTTCTGGTATGAGCTCGACGTGACCTACTATTTGCTCGTGATCATGTCCTGGTTCGGCGTCGTTCGGAAACTCAGACCCGTTCCGGAGCGGATACGCGGCGCCGATCGATTTACCCGGCCGGGAGGGTGAAATCAGGACCGTCCGAGATATTCTTGAGGTGTCGTTCCAATGAAGATCGCAGTCGTCGGTACGGGGATCTCGGGCCTGACGGCCGCCTACCTGCTGCACGCCGACCACGAGCTGACACTCTTCGAAGCCAACAGCTACATCGGCGGCCACACGCGCACCATCGATGTGGAAGCGGGCGGCACGACGTGGCCGGTCGACACGGGATTCATTGTCTTCAACGAACGCAACTATCCCAACTTCGTCACGCTCCTCAAGAGGCTCGGCGTGGGCTGGAAAAAGAGCGTCATGAGCTTCAGCGTCCACCGCGAATCGGACGGCTTCGAGTACAGTCCCAGTTCGCTGGGCAGTCTTTTTGCCCAGAGACGCAATTTGTTCAGGCCCGGTTTCTGGAGAATGCTGCGCGATATCTTCCGTTTCCGCAAACGGTCGGTCGGACTGCTCGAGAGCACCGAAGAGCTCACCCTGGGAGAGTACCTCGATCGCGGCCGCTACTCGCGTGAGTTCGTCGACTGGTTTCTCGTCCCCATGGGCGCTTCCATCTGGTCGGCCGATCCCGAGGGTTTTCGTGACTTTCCAGCGCTGACCTTTGCGCGATTTTTTTCGAACCACGGATTTCTCCAGGTCAGCAACCAGCCGCAGTGGCAGGTGATCGAGGGGGGCTCGCGCTCATACGTCGAGGCATTCACGGAGCCCTTCGCCGACCGCATCCGGCTCGACTCTCCCGTCCGGTCGATCAGGCGGCGCGGCGACGGGGTGGAAATATTCGCTGACCGTGCCGCCGCTGACAGTGCAGGCCCCGAGCGGTTCGATGAGGTGATCGTCGCCACGCACAGCGACCAGGCGCTCGCCATGCTCGAGAAGCCCACTTTGGCCGAAGCCGAGATCCTCGGCGCCATCGGTTATCAGGAAAACGAGACCGTCCTCCACAGGGACCGGACGCTGCTGCCGCGCAACCCCAAGGTCTGGGCGAGCTGGAACTATCTGATCCCTGCCGCATCCTTCGGCCGTGCGGCGGTCACCTACCACATGAACACCTTGCAGAGCCTCGACGCGCCCGTGGATTTTTGCGTCACACTCAACCTCACCGCGCGCGTTGCGCAGGAGGCGGTCGATTTCACGGCCGCCGACGCCCATCCTCTTTTCAATCTGGCTGCGTGGAACGCCCAGGGGCGCCACCACGAGATCAGCGGGAAAAACAGGACCCACTTCTGCGGCGCGTACTGGGGGTACGGCTTCCACGAGGACGGAGTCAACAGCGCCCTCGCCGTCTGCCGCACTCTGGGGAAAGAGCTTTGAACGCACACAGCGCCATCTACGAAGGAACGGTCCGTCATCGCCGCTTTCGGCCTGTGGATCATGCCTTCAGCTATAAGCTCTTTATGCTCTATGTCGATCTCGACGAGCTTCCCCGGCTTTTCGATGGTCGTCTTCTCTGGTCGGTGGGGCGGTTCAATCTCGCCTGTCTGCTGCGGCGCGATCATCTCGGCGGCGGGCCGGCTCCCCTCGACGCGGCGGTGCGCGATCTGGTTGCCGCGCGCACCGGCACGCGGCCCGGCGGGCCGATCCGGCTGCTCACCCATCTGCGCTACTTTGGCCACTGCTTCAATCCGGTGAGTTTCTTTTATTGTTTCGAGAAGGGCGGAGAGCGTGTCGATACCATCGTGGCCGAGATCACCAACACACCCTGGAAGGAGACGCACTGCTACGTGCTCGGCGCCGAAGGCAACGAGGGTCGGGGAAGATGGAAATACCATGTTTTCGAAAAGGATTTTCACGTGTCGCCCTTCAATCCCATGAACCACACCTACCACTGGCGGTTCAGCGAGCCGGACGCGTCGCTCCGGGTGCACATGGAAAATCTCGACGCCGAGGGCAAGGTGTTCGACGCCACCCTCGGCCTCGAGCAGCGCCCCGTGACGGGAGCCAACCTGGCGCGGGTGTTGCTGCGCTATCCGCTGATGACGGTCAAGGTCGTCGCCGCCATCTACTGGAACGCTCTGCGCCTTCGCCGGAAGAAAGCGCCTTTCCACCCGCACCCCGACAGCGGCCCAGGTGATGAAAGGAGGTCCTCGTGAATCGGTCGATTGTTCCCGAACAGCCCGACGCGAGCCGCGGCCGAGCACCCTCGTTCGGCACCCGTTGGGCACGGCGGAAGGTGCTGTCGCGGCTGGCCGGTCTGGGATGGGGGGCGCTGACGGTGCGCTCCACTCACCAGTCGGCAGACCCGGAGGCGGTTTTCGGCGACTCCTGCGAGGGCGCCTGCCGCGCGGCGATCACCGTGCACGATCCGCGTTTCTTCAGCGCCCTCGTCTGGGGCGGCTCGCTCGGCGCGGCCGAATCGTTCATGGCCGGGCACTGGTCGTGCGACGATCTCACCGCGTTGATCCGCATCCTGATCCGCAATCTCAGCGTCCTCGACGACGTCGACGGCGGCTGGGCGATTGTGAGCGTTCCCCTGAGGAGATTGGTCCATTGGCTGCGCCGGAACACGCGCACCGGCAGCCGCGACAACATCGCCGCCCACTACGACCTGGGCAACGAGTTCTACGCCCTCTTCCTCGATCGGACCATGACCTACTCGTGCGGTATCTTCGAGAACGAGGACGCGTCGTCGCTCGAGGAGGCGTCGATCGCCAAGTACGACCGTCTCTGCCGCAAGCTGGCCCTTTCTTCCGAAGACCACGTGCTCGAGATCGGAACGGGCTGGGGCGGATTCGCCCTCCACGCCGCCGGACGCTACGGCTGCCGGGTGACGACGACGACGATCTCACAAAGCCAGCATGAATTCGCCCGGGCGCGCGTCGCCGAAAGCGGCCTCGACGACCGCATCGAGCTTCTGACCGACGACTACCGGGATCTGACCGGCACCTTCGACAAGCTCGTCTCCATCGAAATGATCGAGGCGGTGGGGCACGATCATCTGCGGGAGTTTTTCCGTGTCTGCGGCGCGCGGCTCAAGCCCGACGGGCTCATGGCGCTGCAGGCGATCACCATTCTCGATCAACAGTATGCCGACCACGTGCGCACCGTCGATTTCATCAAGCGCTATGTGTTTCCCGGGTGCTGCCTGACGTCGATCACGTCGATGTGCGGCGCCGCGACGCGGATGACCGACTTGAAGCTCGTCCACCTCGAGGACATCACGCCCCATTACGCGGAAACGCTGCGGCGGTGGCGGGCGGGTTTCGGGCACAATGTGGACAGGGTCCGCGAAATGGGCTTTCCCGAGAGTTTTGTCAGGCTATGGGAATACTATCTTTGTTACTGCGAGGCCGGGTTCACCGAGCGCTACATCGGCGACGTACAGATGATCCTGGCCAAGCCCCTCAACCGGTCCGATCCGATCCTGCCCTCACTCGACGGCGTTTGATCGCCACAAGACGAAAGGCCTCCAAATGACGAGAATCCTGATCAACATGATCGGTTTCAACGCTGTCTGGTTCGCCAGCGTTCTGGGCGCCGCGTCGGGCCGTCACTGGCTCGGACCCCTCTCTCTCGCCGTCTTTCTCGTGGTTCATCTCCGTCTCAACGGGCCGTGGCGCAACGAGGTCGTGCTCGCCCTGATCGCGGGCGCCATCGGCTTCGGCCTCGATACGCTTCTCATCGCCACGGGAATGTTCGAGCCGGTTCGGTGGATTCTGCCCGCGCCGCTGAGCACGGTCTGGCTCGTCATGATGTGGGTTAACTTCGCCCTGATCCTCAACGTCTCCCTGAAACGTCTTCAAGAGATGCCGCTCCTCGCCGTGGTCCTCGGCGCACTCGGCGGGCCGGGCGCCTATTTCGGCGGTGTCCGTCTCGGCGCGCTCGAATTCGGCGAATCGCTTTGGGTCACGCTGCTTGTCCTCGCCGTGGCCTGGGCTGTGGTGACGCCGATGCTGCTCCGGCTGGCCCGTTTCCTGAACAGGTAGTGGTTGACGCGCCACTCCCTTCCCTTCCTGAAATTCCAGAGTTCGGCGCAGGCCATGAAGAAGACGCGCCACCTCTGCAGCCAGCGCGATGCCTGGTCCACGCCATAGACCTCGCGCAGAATGGGCGTCACCGCATGCCTGTTCCGATCGATGTTATCGAGCCAGGCCTCGGCCGTGCGGCCGTAGTGGGTGCCGTCGAGCGTCCACCGCGATTCGATGGAAAGATCCTTTTGAAAGTGAAGGAAAAAGTCGTCCGAGGGCATGATGCCTCCCGTGAAGAAGTAGCGGCCCATCCAGTCGTCGCTGCCCCGGGTCTCGAAGAGGTAGGCGAGCTCGCGGTGGGTGAACACGTGGACAAAGAGGCGGCCCTCGTCCCTGAGCCATCGGGCCACGCGGGCGAAGAGTTTTTCGAAATTGTGCATGTGCTCGAACATCTCGATCGACACGATGCGGTCAAAGGTCTTGTCGATGTCGAACTCGCGCATGTCGGCGGTGATGATCTTGACCCGGTCGAGATCGATTCCGCGGTGCCGGCATTCCGACTCGATGTGGCGGCGCTGACCGGCCGAGTTGGAGACCGCCGTGATGCGGCTTTGGGGATAGGCCTCAGCCATCCAGAGGGTCAGCGATCCCCAGCCGCAGCCGAGTTCGAGAATGTCCATCCCGTCCTCGATCGCCGCGCGCCGGCAGACCTGTTCGAGGGCGGCACCCTCGGCGTCGCCCAGAGAAGCGGCCCCGTCGGCCCAGAAGCAGCAACTGTATTTCATGTGGGGGCCGAGGGCGTGGCGAAAGAATTCGGAAGGCACCTCGTAGTGCTGCTCGTTGGCGGCGTCGGTGTGGATCGCGATCGGACCGGACCGCAAGGTGTCGATCAACTCCATCTTGGCCCGCAGGGCGCGATAGGGATCGTCGCTGCCTTCGGTGCGCAGGCGATCACGAAGGAGGCGGCGAATCCCGACGCGCACGAGCCAGTCAGGCAAAAGGCGTCGTTCCATCAGCTCGATGGCGAGACTCATGATTTTTCCTCTCTCGGAATCCATGGAATGAAGGCGCTCGTTGTCTGCTGGTAGCGGGCATAATCGTCGCCCCGGGATCGTAGAGCCTGCTTCTCCGTGTAGGGAATGCCCGTGATCTTGTAGAGGAAGAGGAGCATCACCACCGGGCCGGCGAGGGCGGCCCAGACCCAGGGCGAATTCCAGGCGAGCAGGATGTAAGCGAACCAGTGGACCCACTCGAAAAAATAGTTGGGATGGCGGCTGTAACGCCAGAAGCCGCGGCGGCATGTGGTGCCCCGGTTTCGGGGATCGGCGCGGAACCGGGCGAGCTGCCAGTCGGCGAGCCCCTCGCCGCCCACAGCGATGATCCACAGGGCGGCGGCGGCGAAGTCGGACCAAGCGGGGAAGGCAGAGCGGTTGAAGGCGGCCGGCAAAAAGGGGAGCGAGAAGAGAACGACCCAGAATGCCTGAGCCTGGAAGAAGAAGAAAAAGTTACGGTTCGCCCGCGGGCCCCACTCGTCACGCAGCATCTCGTAACGGCCGTCCTCGGGCCGGCCGATGACCCTGTTTTTGAGGAGATAGAGCGCGAGGCGCATTCCCCATAAACCGCCGAGCGCGGCGAGCAGGATGCGGCGGCCCGAATCGCCATCGGCGAGGAGCGCGTAAAACACAGCCACGCATCCCACGCCGGCCGCCCAGGCCACGTCGACGTGGCTCGCATCGCGGCGGACCTGCTGGACGCGGAAGAGGGCGATCATGATCACGGCCATCGCCGCCCACGCAAGGAGCATCAAACTCAGGGCGTTCATTGATTTATCCTCTCGAGGCCGAAGGCCTTATCATACATCTCTTCATTGAATCCGACCAGGACCAGGGCGTCTTCGACCCCGAGTTTGGCCTTGGCGTTGAGACTATCAACGATCTCGAGGCCTCTCTGCTCGATGTAGCTCTCTGTCTTGCCGCATGTTTTGCATCCCGAACGGAAGTAGTACCAGTCGATTGTGGTGCCCATTTTTTAATATCCTTTAAAAAAGAGAGTTACAGCACTTTCTTTGAAGGTCGTAGAAGGAATTCTCCACGAAAAACAAAGTTCTTATAGATCCAGCTCATAAATTGTCTATAAAAATTCTAACTAATGTCCAACAAGATGAGGTTTCAGAACAGCCCGTGAGCCTCCTCTTTTTTTATCTGGAGAAGGAAATTGAAGAATTCGAGACGACTCCCTCTGATCGCCGCCCTGTTCGTCACCATGCACCTTCAAGCCCTTGGGGATCAACCTCCGCGCGGTGTTTTTCCCAAGACCATCGAGATCGATTCGGTCGATCGAGGGGAGGCAACACCCGGCCAGGATTCGGAGCCTGCGCCGCCTGTTTTTACTACCCTCCATCTCAACGGAGCTGGATTGTGCGAGTGGGGGATTTTTGGAATCGACCTCTACTGGGCGGCCCTCTACCTCGAGGAAAAAACGGGCGATTCGAAAACCGTGATCGCTTCGGAGCAGACCAAGTCTTTTCATATGCATTTTGTGCGCTCCCTGACGCGCGAGCAGATGCAGGAGGCCTACACCGCCTCGATCAAGATCAATGCCGGAAAGAATCTCGCCAGATACGAGAAGCGCCTCGACCAGTTCGTGAATCTGTTGACGGCGATGAACGAGGGCGACGATCTCGTTTTTGTCTTCAGGCCCGGCCGGGGATTGCAGGTTTTTGTCCGCGATCGGTTAAGAGGCACGATAGAGGGCGATGATTTCGGCCGCCTCTTCTTCAAACTCTACTTCGGTCCCAATCCGCCAGACGAAAACCTCAAAAAGGGGCTGCTGGGCCAAAAATCGTAAACAGAGGTGAATCCCATGAATCAGTTCACGAAGTTCTTCTCGAAATATTGTACCCTGAGATGGGTTTTCGCCGCGGCACTCCTTGTGGGCGGAGCGCTCGCGGCCTGCAGCGCATCGGGTCACCAAGGAGGTGCTGAAATGAAACCGATCACCGTCGGCGATGTGGCGCCCGACTTTTCCCTGCCCGACCAGAATGGAGAGATCCAGTCCATCGGCCAGTTCCGTGGCACGAAGAATGTGGTTCTCTATTTTTACCCCAAAGACAACACCTCGGGATGAACGTCCCAGGCTTGCGCCTTCCGTGACAGAAGCGCAGAATTTTCCGACGCCCATGCGGTCATCATCGGAGTGAGTTCCGACTCAGTCGAGTCCCACAGTGAATTTGCAGTCGAATACGGACTGCCCTTCTACCTGCTCAGCGACGAGGGAGGCACGGTGCGCGAACTCTTCGGCGTTCCGTCCTTTACCCTGCTCGGCCTTCCCGGCCGGGTGACCTATGTGATCGACAAGAGCGGCCGCGTGATCCACGTCTTCCAGTCGATGTTGAAACCGAAAAAACACATCGAGGAGGCACTGACCGCTCTCGGAAACGGATGACATGTCCCCTTCGCGCATCTTTGCCCTGACGGCGCTGGCCATGATCGCCTTTGCGTGCAATTCCCTGCTGTGCCGCGCCGCTCTCAAAGAGTCGAACATCGACCCGGCGAGTTTTACGACGATCCGGCTGGTGTCGGGCGCCGTCGTTCTTTGGCTTCTGGTGCGGATGAAATCTGGATACCGAGCGGGCCGGGGGGACGCCGTTTCGGCATTCGGCTTGCTCGCCTATGCAGCCGCCTTCTCCTATGCCTATGTGAGCTTGACGGCCGCAACGGGAGCACTCCTGCTTTTTGGCGCTGTTCAGGCAACGATGATCGGCTACGGCATCTGGTCCGGAGAACGTCTGCTCAAGGTGCAGCTCGCCGGCCTGCTTCTCGCAATCGGCGGGTTTGTGGGGCTCATGTTACCGGGCCTTTCGGCGCCACCCTTGTTGGGGGCCCTATTGATGCTGCTCGCGGGGATCGCATGGGGCATCTATTCCCTCCGTGGAAAGGGCGTCGAAGATGCGATCGGGGTGACGGCAGGAAATTTCCTTTACGCCCTTCCCCTCGCCATCGTGTTGAGTCTGCTCATGTTGAAAAAAGCCCATCTGAATGCCGCCGGATTCTGGTATGCGGTCTTTTCTGGTGCACTGGCTTCAGGCCTTGGCTATGCCCTTTGGTACGCAGCATTGCGTGGGTTGAAAGCCACCAGTGCGGCCACGGCGCAACTCAGTGTTCCGGTCATCGCCGCCGTGGGCGGTCTTGTTTTTCTTGGAGAACCGATCACCTTTCGATTGGCGCTGGCTTCCTTCGCTATTCTTGGAGGAATCGCTCTGGTCGTTCTCGATAGGCATGGGATCAGCGGCGGCGCACAGGTTGCTCCAAGGAAACGCCCCTAGACGGTTGTCCGCCGCGGACCCAACGGGAGGAGTCATGGTCTACTGTTTGAAACTCTACTTTACGATCCTCGCCGCCTTTCTCGTCATAGACATCGTCTGGCTCGGGCTGGTGGCGCGGTCATTCTACAAGAAGCACCTCGACTTTCTCATGGCCCCCTCGCCAAACTGGATCGCGGCCCTTGTTTTTTACCTGATCTACATCGCGGGGATCCTCTTCCTCGTCGTGTTGCCGGGGCTCAAGGAGGAATCTCTCAGAGCGACACTGCTGCGGGCGGCGCTCCTCGGACTGGTCGCTTATGGCACCTACGACCTGACCAACCTGGCCGTGGTCAAGGACTGGCCCCTGGTCGTCACCGTGGTCGACCTCGTCTGGGGAACTGTGCTGACCGCCACTCTCGGATGGGTCGGCTTCATCGCGGGAAAGTGGCTGAGCTGAAATTCCGAACCAACCGGTGGGGCAGGGGCGAACCATGATCGGGCGGGGAGAGTGACCGATTCTGTCCGTCGGTGATCCCTGTTTTTTTGGCTGGAGCGGACTCCGGCCTCCGCCATCGGCGATGGTGCGCAGGGGCTGAATATTCCCGGTGGCGTTGGCGCGGCGAGATGCTACTCTTGCTGATGAATCGATGATGCGTTCGGCGGCGTTCTCTGTGGAGAGGTGTGAAGATGAGCAGGCAGACATCGCGTCTTTCGGGGCAGACAGCTCTGGTGACGGGCGCCGGGGTGCGCCTCGGCCGGGCCACGGCGCTGGCCCTCGCCGCCGAGGGCGTCAATATCATCGCCCATTACAATTCGTCTGGCGCCGGCGCCGCGGAGACCGCCGAGAGAGCACACGCCGCCGGCGTCGAGGCGTGGACGGTGCGCGCCGATCTCGACGATGAAAAGGCGGTCCACACCCTCTTCGAGCGCGCCGTGACCGCGGCCGGCGCCTGTCACATCCTCATCAACAACGCCTCCATCTTTCCCGAAAGCCGGCTCGTCGATTTTTCCCAGGACGACCTCGATGCCAACGTACGGATCAACGCGATGGCGCCGCTCGTCGTGGCGCGCCACTTCGCCGCACAGTTCGAATCATCGGGCGCACTCCCGGGAGGAGAAGGGGCGGTCGTCAATTTTCTCGACACGCGTATCACCGAGTACGATCGCAATCACGTCGCCTATCACCTCAGCAAGCGGATGCTCCATTCTCTGACACGCATGATGGCCATCGAATTCGCGCCCGCTGTGCGCGTCAACGCCGTGGCGCCCGGATTGATCCTTCCGCCTCCCGACAAGGACGGCGCCTACCTCGACAAGCTGGCGCGTTCCATTCCCCTCAAGCGCAGGGGCGGGCCGGAGGACGTCACCGATGCAGTGCTCTATCTGGTCCGGTCACCTTTTGTCACCGGCCAAGTGCTCTTTGTCGATGGAGGTCAGAATCTCAATGGCAGTGTTTACGGATGAGAAACTCGCCGATCGGCCGGGACAGCCCGACTCGTGCGGGACACCCCGCTCTGTGCGGGACACCCCGCTCTGTGCGGGGCACCCCGCTCTGTGCGGGACCAAACGCTTCGTCAGGGAAGGGTGAGCTCCACGACACGCGACAGTTGACCCGAACTCGGATCGACGACGAGCCCCTGGAAGTAGGCGGTCCGCCCTGACCACGCCGGCTGAACAGGCAGGAGCGCTTCGTGCCATCCCATGAGCCCCAGACGGGCGGAGTAGAAGTTTGCCCCCTGGGTGAGGTCGAGGCCGAGTTCCCCGTAGGGAGTTTGGATCGAAGCCGTTGCGAAAGAACCGGCCAGCATGACCGTGGCGCCGGCGCGGCCGGCCAAACCGACGACAAGGTCGGTCGGATGCAGAACGCTGTGCTGCGCCCAGAAGGGCGGGTTGTGGCATCCCGATTGACGATCGACCGGTTCCACGCTCATTCCCTCGCCCATGAGATCGAGAAATAGATCCTCTTCCCCACGGACGGCGGCCCTGAGAAGACCGGTGGCGATCCGCCGGCTGAGGCGCGACTGCTCGGCTGCCGGAAGCGGTTCGGTCGGGAGAGGATTGTCCGTGCAACCCGTGTGGCCCATGCCGTTGACGCGGTAGATGATCTTGCGTTCCGCCAGGAGTGCTTCCTCGAAAAAGGTGTAGACCGTTGCGGGGGGCACGATCGAATCGACGCTGCCCGTGACCTGATAGTTGCGGCCGGCGAAGGCCTGGATGTTGGGAATCGCGGGGCCGTTGACCATGGCCGACTGGAGGCCGACGATGGTGCGCACCCGCGGTTCGATACCGATCAGCAGCGCGAGGGCGCCGCCTCCCATCGAGTGGCCGGTCGCCGCCCAGTCACCGCCGTCAGCCATGGCAAAGAGCCAGCTCGCCGGATCGGACGACGAAGCCTCGACCCAGGCGAGGAGCGAGCGGGTGTCGCGGGCGAACTGTTGGTGGCTGGGAAAGAGGCCCGTCTCCGTTCCGGTGGATGCCACCACAAATCCCCAACTGGCGATGTGTGTGCAGATCTTGTCGTAGCTCGATGGGCTTTGAAGCCAGCCGTGTTGGAAAGCGACCAGCGGCCAGGGGCCCGAACCCGGATCGGGCGCGGTTTGATTGCCCGCGCTGAGGGCGGGGTAGAAGAGCCGGGCCGAGATCGTTCCCTGGCCATAGATCGTGTCGGTAAACGACACATCGCGCCAGCCAACGGGCCACGGACCGGGATCCTCGATCGACTGTGCGACCACCACGGAAAGGGTGCAAAACAGGGCGACGCAGAGCAGTACCCAGCGTTTCATGAATCATCTCCTCTCGGTCAGAGAAGGGGGGCGGCGGACGTTTGATCTTACAGTATAGCACCGTCGCGCTCTGCGGGCGTTGGGCGATTAGCGAAGTCTTTCCGAAGGATCCCCACGATGACTGAGTGCGGTGAGGTCGATATAAAGTTAGACAAAAACTAATTTATAGGATCTTTCTTAGTGGCGCGACTCTACATAAATTTCATAAGAGTATAGTAAACATTTAATTAAGAAAAATTAAACAAAATATAGACAATAAGTTTTGGCAAGCTAATAAGTGAGTGTTCGACTTATGGCAATCGCTTTCGGAGCCCTGATCGAACTCGTGGACGAGCACTGACAAGCAAAAGTGAGAAAGAAGAAAGAGATCAATCGATGAGAACCCAGATCAGCCTGCCCAAAACCGGAGTTTTCCTGACCCTTCTGGCCCTTTTCGTAACCCAGGGATGCAGCGCCTTCTCCTACGAAAGCGCCTACGAGCCGACCGAGGTGGGAAAGGTCGAAGTCAAAACACTTCCCCTTGCCAAGACCCTGTCGACCAGTTCCAAGGGAAGCTATTTCGAACGGGACAACAGCCTCTTCATGCGCCTCTTCCGTTACATCAAGGACAACGATATCGCCATGACCGTCCCTGTCGAGGCTGAGCTCGACGACGCCGACATGCGTTTCTACGTGGGCGACGCCGACTGGGCCAAGGCCGAGAAGAACCAGGGCGAGGTCACCGTGGTGGTCACCGCCGCGCGTGATGTGGTCGCTTTCGGCGGCAGGGGATCGTATACGGAGAAGAACGTCACCGCCGCGCGAAAGGCGGCCGAGCAGTGGCTGTCCGAGCAGAGCGAATACAAGTCGACCGGTCCTTCCTACGCGGTCTTCTGGAACGGCCCCTTCACGCCGGGATTCATGAAGCGCTTCGAGATCCACATTCCCGTTGAGCGCGTTGCTCAGGACGAGGCGCTCGTCGCCTCTTCCTGAGTTTTGGCGTGCCACAGACTGCTCGGAAAACAGCTCGGAAAACCGCTCGGAGAAACGATCATGGCAACGACGATTAAATATGCACACTCTCTCGTCATCGGAGCAGGCATGGCGGGACTCCTCGCCGCCCGCCGCCTGACGGAAGCCGGAAGATCGGTGATTGTGGCCGACAAGGCGCGCGGCGTGGGGGGGCGCATGGCGACGCGCTGTATCGCCGACGCCAGACTCGATCATGGAGCGCAGTTTTTTACCGCCCGCGACCCGCGCTTCGCCAGGATGGTCACCGGGTGGCTCGAAAAAGGCGCCGCCCGCATCTGGACCAGCGCTTTCCCCACCGAGTCGGGCCGTCGCCTCGAGCGCCTCTCTCCCTTTTATCGGGCCAAGGGCGGGATGACGGCCGTTCCAAAGCTACTGGCGCGCCATCTCAATGTGGCCATCGGCACGGAGATTGCCTCTGTGAGCTGGAAAGCCGGACTGTGGGAGGCGCGCACCAGGTCGGGTGCGATCATTCGCGCCGAGTGTCTCGTCATGACTCCCCCCGTGCCGCAGGCGCTCAATCTGCTCGACGCCGGTTTCGTCTGGCTACCCTACGAGGACCGCTGGGCGCTCGAATCGATCGCCTACGATCCCTGCCTTGCGGTGATGGCTATTCTCGACGGCCCCAGCGGCCTGCTCGAACCGGGCGCTCTGAGCCTCGAGTCGGGGCCGATCGCGTGGATCGCCGATAATTTCATCAAGGGGATTTCGCCCAATCGCTATGCGGTGACCGTCCACGCCGATGTGCCCTTCAGCCGCCGATTTCTCGATGGCGATCTCGACGATGGGGCCGCCACACTGCTCGACGCCGCGGCCGCGTGGCTCTCGTCGCCTGTCCGGTCCTATCAGGTTCACCGGTGGCGCTTCAGCCGGCCGTCGAAAATCCACGGGGCACCCTGTCTCCCCTTGTCGGACGGGCGGCCTCTGGTCTTTGCCGGAGACGCATTCGGCGGACCCAATGTGGAGGGGGCGGCCCTTTCGGGCCTGGCCGCGGCCGACCTGCTCCTGTCGCGCACCCCTTCCAAAAAGTCGGCCTCCTGCGGTAAGGAATAGGTGTGATGGTGCGACTGGGACTATGCTGCAAATTTTTCGATGAGCCGATCCGATTCAGGACAACCACAGCTACGGCCACGGCCAAGCTCTCGCGCCCCGCCGCCCTGAAAAAGCTCGCCCATCTCTGCCGCCACAATGGCGAGTCGCTCATGGAGGCCATTCTCTTCTGCGCCGCAAAGGGCATCGGCGCCTTTCGTGTCAACAGCCGGATCCTGCCCCTCAAAACCCATCCCGATCTCGGTTATTCGGTGAGCGATCTCCCCGAGGGGAAGGCCATCGTCGCCCTCTTCGAAGCGTGCGGCGCGATGGCACGAAAAAAGGACATCCGTCTGACCTTTCATCCCGACCAGTTCGTGCTCCTCAGCTCACCGCGCGACGATGTGACGATCAGGTCGATCGAAGAGCTCGAGTACCAGGCCGAGGTCGCCGACTGGATCGGAGCCGACGTGATCAACATTCACGGCGGCGGCGCCTATGGCCACAAGGCGGCGGCCCTCAGGCGGCTCGCCAAGAATTTCAAACGCCTTTCGAGCGGCGTGCGCCGGCGGCTCACTCTGGAAAACGACGACAGGATCTACACGCCCTCCGATCTCTTGCCGATTTGTGACCGGCTGGGAATCCCCTTTGTCTATGACATCCATCATCATCGTTGCCTGGCCGACGAGGAGGGGGACTTCAAAGAAGCGTCCGAGGTGACGCGCCTGGCCATGGCCACATGGGATCGGGAGCCGCTCTTTCACCTCTCCAGCCCCCGCGGTGGATGGGACTCGCCCCACCCTCACTATCACGCCGACATGATCCGTCCCGGCGATCTTCCCCTCCACTGGCGCGATCTCGATGTCACGATCGATGTGGAAGCCAAGGCCAAGGAGCGGGCCGTGCTGCGGCTGCGTCGAGCGCTTATCCTTTGACGCCTTCGCGATCGAAGAGATCTTCGAGGACAGACAACCTAAAATCGAAAATTCCCCTGAGCTGTCTGCCCACGAAGAGGCGGTGGACCAGTTCGCCGACGAAACCGAAGGGCATCACGTAGCGGACATGGTCGTCGATACGCGTTTGGCCCATCTCGTCGCGGAAGCTGTGGGTGTGATGCCAGAACGAGTAGGGCCCTCTGAGCTGGATATCGACGAAACGGTTGGGGGGATCGTAATCGGAGATCAACGTGGTCCAGCGGGTCCTCATTCCCATGACGCGGACCGTGTAGTCGATCAGGGCGCCCGGCTTCATCACGATCGGGCGGGGCGTGAGGATCTCGAATCCCATCGATGGGGGGGTGATGCGCGAGAGATTCTCCGGCCTTTCGAAGAAGGAGAAGACCTCTTCGAGAGGTTTGGCGATGAGCTGGGATCGTTTGATCTCGTGGACTTTCATGGGTAATTCCTTCCCGCCTCTGGTGAGCGATCGATGATTCCCGATTTGAGCGCTCCCGGTGACGGAACGGGGATCGGTGTGGACGCGCCGTTTTCGGGATTATACATGTAGCGGTACGACACGCCATGATTACCCTGGCGCGCCATCGCGCTCCATCCGCCCACGTAGTAGGAACAGCAGTCGTTGAAGCAGATATACATGAAATCATTGTTCCACTCCGAAAAAGGGTGGTCGGGCACCTTCCATTTGTCCAGCGCCTGCTCGCAGTGGGGACAGCGCAGGGTTTGGCCCACGCGCTCCGTGCGCTGGGCGAGCCCTTCGGAGACGAGAGGTCGATCGATCGTGTCGGCCGGATCGGGTCTTTTTTTGCGGCCTTTCGGGCGGCCCGAGCGTTCGGCATAGACTGCGTAGATCGGATCGCTGGGGAGTCCGAGGCCGGAGTACTTGTCGCCCTCGGGGCGCGGTTTTCCGCGAGAGACAAAAACCTTGGCCTTTTCCAAGCCTGGCGTTGCCGAAAAGTAGTCCTCCACGAGGAGCAGGCGCTCCTCGTCGCTCCCCTCTTTCCAGATCTTGATCGCCTTGGTGGGGAAGTAGCGGTTGGAGAAGATGACGAGGAGGAGGCCGCCCGGTTTGAGGATCCTGGAGATCTCCTCGAAGACGGTAAAGGGATCGACCATGTAGTCGACGGAGACCGTATTCACGACCAGATCAAAGGTTCCCTCCTTGAAGGGGAGGCGGGGGGCTCGATTGAGATCGTGGAGTCTGTAGCTTGTGAGGCGCCCGTTCCGTTTGAGCTCCGATTCGTTGAGGCCGAGACCGACGACTGACGCGGCGCGGATCGAATCGGGCAGGTGGCTGTCGACGCCCGCCATGAGATCGAGAATGACCGGCTCTTCTTCGACGACGAGCGCCCCGATGACGGCCTCCACCGTCTCGAGCGCCTTCCGATCGAGATGAGGTCCCGGACGTTCGATTTCATAAAAGATGCTGTCGTCCCTCTCATCGGAGCGGGAGAGATCGTTGTCAGACAAAACAATCGTGCTATGCCGTCGCGATGACTCACATCGTTCGAGCTTTTCCTGGTGGTTCATTGCATGCTCCTCGTTGCTGTTCGTTGCCATTGTTCAAACCCTGAAAATCAGGATCTATCATGGATTTAGCCTCAGAGAGAGCCCGTTCAACTTATATTGTCTAAATAATGTCTACAGAGGAGGGTATGTCGAAAAAAGCGTATAAGTGATTTATATTTAATGTCTGTAAATATTTTCAGAAAAGATGTTGCGCCTGGAATTCAATAGTCTATTAGACAATTATTAGACAATTGAAACGAAACGAAAACAACCGACTGAAAGGAAAAAACAATGGCCAGCAGCAAAAACAACCAGAAAGCATTCAGGAACGCAGAGCCCCGCATTTGGGTCAAGGCCGACGACGGAAATACCTACATCTGCCCCCTGAGCGCAGTCAAGGACCGCGACAACGTGACGAGCGAAGAACTCGAGGCCTGTGTCAACGAGTCCTACAACCCTCAGAACAACTAACGACGTCAGAACGACTCAAGATTGGTGCGAGCAAATTTGAATTTTCGAACGGACCGCCCCCTGTAAGTTTCTTTGCCAGAACAACCTTTTAAATCATTGAACCGACCCTCCGGCAAAGGAACCTCTACAGGGGGCTGGTTTTTTTTGGTTAAGGGAGATCGGCGGTGACATGAGGGCCGGTCGGCCTCGCTCAATTCGCCGACTCGCTCAATTCGCCGAGGCAGTCCCTGAGGCTGTTGGCATCGGGAAGCACGATGGCGTTGATCTCTTCGAGCACCGTCTTGTAGCTGCCGGCCGAACGGCCGCCGACGATGATCGGAAGGCGCGCAGGCAAGAGCCGCCGGAGCTTGACGAACTCCTGGATGACGTGGGCGTCGTTGGCCGGGTAGACGATGCTCAGAGCCACGGCGAGAGCCTTGTTCTGCTCGGCGGCGGCGCAGATCTCTTCCGTCGGCAGGTTGGGGCCGAAATAGAGCGCCCTCCAACCGACGGTGAGCGCCGTTGTGGCGGCGATGAGCGCTCCCAGCTCGTGGATCTGGCCCGCCGGGGTGGTGACCACGATGCAGGGCGCGCTCTTCGGCAGTGTGCTCGTTTCATTGATGCTTGCCAGGAAGGAGCGCATCACAGACGTGGCGAGATGTTCGTGGGCGACGCGCAACGTTCCCTTGTGCCACATGTCGCCCACGCGCACGATGAAGGGAACGACGATTTTTTCGATCAGGTGGGGGCGGCTCAGTGTGACGGCCGCCCGGTAGAGGCTCTCGCTGAGAGTCAGGTCATCGAAGTTCTTCACCGCCCCGACGAGATCGTCGACGGTGACTGGCGGAAGATCGTCGCCGGTCGAAAGAGTGCCCTCCGGCTCGGGGAACCTTTGCGTCGGCGGGATCAGTTTCAACAACTCCTCGCGGGATAATCTGGCGATCTGACCGATGCGGTGGCCGGCATCGATCGCCTTGCGAAGGAGGATGAGCCTCTCCACATCTTCCTCGGAATAGAGGCGCCGCTTGGTGTCCGTGCGCTGGGGGGTGACCGCCTGGTAGCGCTTCTCCCAGATCCGGATCACGTGGGGGCTGAGATTGCTGCGCATCGACGCCGCCTTCATGGCGAAGATGTTCGGGTTTTTCTTGCTTGCCATCGGCTTTTTTGTCCTCGTCTCTTCCACGGTCAAAAAACGCTCGGGATGCAGAATCATATTAGCCGATGGTTTAATAAATGTCTAATTTTGATCGGGGCCCGCCTGCCTGTTTCGCCGGGGGAGCCCCGACAAAGTATAGACAATGGCCCGCCCCTGCTTTTGCCCGCCCTCTACCAGTAGATTCTCAGCCCCACGTAGAATGTCCTGCTCCGTTCCTGGTGGAGGGGGAACTCGAAGTGCTGGTTGTTGAACAGGTTTTCCACGCTGATGCTGAGCTCGATATCCTCGGCGGGAAGATAACCGATCTTGGCGTCGACCGTGGTGAAGGACGACACCGACGTTCCCGCCGGGATGCCGTTCACCGAGTCGGTGACCGTGGCGTCGGTGATCGCTTCGAATCCGTCCTGATAATGGGCGTCTGCGCTGAAGTAGACGATATCGCAGGGGGAGAACCGGACTCCGGCGTTGAACATGTAGCGCGGCACGTCGACCATCCTCATATTCGCCGTGTCGTCGACAGCCTTGTAGACGGTGACGTTGGAGTACCACTTGAAGATGTCTTCTGCCAGCGATCCTTCGATCCCGCTGATCACGCCGCGGATCAGGTACTCGTTGTCGGTGGTGGAGACCTCGATCTGCGGTCCGGGGCCGGTGAATTCATTGAAGTAGACATCTTTGAGCTTCGACTGGAAGGTCTCCACTTTCAACGTGTGCGCCGGAATCATGCGGTTGCGGTACTCGAGCTCGTAGTTGATCATCGTCTGCGAGGGCAGATCGGAGGTTCCCTTGAAGTATCCACCGGGCCAGGTCACGAGATAGTGCTGGTTGTAGATGGCCGCCCGCCGGTACGATTTTCCGGCCGAGAAGCGGAGGGTATTCTTTTCGTCGACGTAGCACATGAGCG
>Ga0180430_10001206_pt1 | contig 25992 bp, 25 predicted proteins | sample SS_ome_9_FD_132999 | JGI IMG/M metagenome (GOLD analysis project Ga0180430, IMG submission 132999) | Hypersaline lake sediment archaeal communities from the Salton Sea, California, USA - SS_1_S_2 metaG | ecosystem: Environmental > Aquatic > Non-marine Saline and Alkaline > Hypersaline >... | reverse complement strand
TCATCACTCCTTCATCTTTAAGAGTCATCACCGCAACGGTATCATCTTTCTTTATAGCTGAATCAACAGCCGCCACACCAGGAAGTGCAAGATCAGCCCCATGACAGATTGCATCAACTGCTGAATCACGAATGATGATTTTGGGCAGAGGATCAAGCAATGCTTCAAAAGGATATAAAAGATCAAATAATGGTTTTTCTAAACCATCCTCCTTATAAAACACAAAAGCATCTAGAACATCCTGTAGTTTGATAAGCATCTGTTCAGAGAAATTTCCAACCCGAGTCCTCCGAAGTTCCGCAAGATGTGCGCCAACCCCTAGTTTTTTTCCAATATCTACACAAAGTGTTCGTATATAGGTTCCTGCTTCACAGCCCACACGAAATAATACATCACGTCCTTCAATTTCAATGATATCAAAATAATAGATCTTTCGTTTTCGTTTCACTCGTTTTACAGCTGATCGTACTGGTGGAAGTTGCGTGATATCTCCTACAAGATTTGACTGGATTTCTCTAATTTTTTTCTCAGATACATCTGCATGAAATTTCATCACACCAACATATTCTTTTCCTGCATGAATTAAAACTTGAAGCCCACGGGTTGCTCGTCCAACACCAATCGGAAGGACGCCTGTTACCCGAGGATCAAGCGTTCCGGCATGACCAACTTTGGTTGTGTCAAAAATATTTTTTACCCAAGCATCTACTTGATGAGATGTTGGGCCAGCGGGTTTATCAATAAGAATCAGGCATTCCTGCAGACGCTCAGAAAGTGTTTGATCAGATGGTTTTTTCCCGTAATGCGGATTTGTTTGTACCTGGGCTTTAATCATGCGTTTTCTTTTTTTTTCTGAGGGAAGAATATGTGATCGTTTGTTCATAGATACCGACCGCAAACGCACTTGTTATTGAAAAACTTACCCGTTAAGATACTTAAGGATAATATCAAGGATTTCCTCAGGGGATTTTTCTGATGAATCAATGACGAGATCATAGATACTAGTGTCATGCAGATCAATGTTGTAGTATGTGTTATACCGTTTCCATTCACTTTTTTCACGTTTTAAAAGTTCTTGTTTGCATTGATTAAAATCTCCCCCCTCACGTTGAATGATCCTATTCACTCTAATATCTGTTTCTGCAGTAATCATAATTTTCACAGCAGGGATCTGCTCTCGATACGCGAGCCATCCTGCAAGCCGCCCTTCAAGAAGCACATTTCCTTTCTGAAGGATTTCGATTTGTTGTTGATCCAGTTCACGATCAACCGCCTCATGTGTTTCACAATATTTACCGAACTCTTCAAGGCTCATCTGATGCTGTTGTGCAAGATTTCTAAAAATCATACCAGAATAAATATATTGAATGGAAAGCTGCGTATGCAGCATTTCTGCAATTGTTGATTTCCCACTACCTGGTGTTCCACTAAGAGTAATTGTTGTCATAGTACTATCGATTTGAGGGAAGTCGTATCATTTTTTGTTTAAAATCCTGCCACCAATCAGACCAGCTCACCCATTTCAACCCCGCACGAATGACTTGTCCAACAATGATTGAGAAAATCAAATACAACCATAACCAGGACTGCCAAAGAAAACTAATTGGTTTTCCAAATAATGAAACAGATTGTGCCCATGGAACGGTAAAGAAATAATAATCAAGATTGCCAAGGAAGAAACGAAGCCACATAAAAATTGGGACAATGAAGATGAATAAAAAGAACATAGGTTTCATCATACCACTTGATGCCTCGGTTTGTTTCTTCATAATCTCTGGTTGCATTTTCATGAGTTTATTTACTTTATTGGTGTTCCCATCTTTTCTTGCTTTTGTAAGTTCTTTTTGAAAGGATCTTGTAGTCTCCTGAGATTCACCCATTTTCTTCCAATCAGTAAAAAGATTCTGAAAGAAACTAGAGAGAAACACAACAATAATACCTGCAAGAACAATAGTAAGGATTGGGTAATGGCTGTTAAACCCGATGATTGGGTAGAACACCACGTTTAATGAGGAAGTGATCATCGCACTAATCCCTGGATCTCCAAAGATAAATAACATAACAAACATCAAAATCATCAAAATGATTAACTGTGTTCCTTGTGCAAGATTATCCATCTTTCTCATATTTTTTTCACCATCAAATATACAAAGTAAAGAGAGGAAGAGAGTATTTATGTTCTTTGGAAATCCGAGAGATACTGAGTATGATTTGTTTACTCATTTCCAAAGAATCCTCGTAATACTGGATGCATTTCCATTGCTTGTTCTTTTGCAATATCCTCATACAACCGAATAATGATACCGACAGTAAGAAGCACACCCGTTCCACTTGCGTTTCCAACAGTTCCAATGACATCTGCAAACCCGGCAAGTGCACCAACCGTAAACCCACCGATAACTGTTACGACAGGGATATACCGTTCAAGGACTTTTTTAAGCACACGGGGATCTCGTCGGAATCCAGGGATTTGCATACCTGAGCTTTGAATCTGCTTGGCAACATCCTTGGGGCCCATATTGGTAGTTTCGATCCAGAACTTAGCAAACAATATGGAACCAATAATTAAGACTGACAGATAAATAATGATTTTTAAGGCATATTGCCATGGTGCATGACCACCATATCCACCAGCAAGAACTGGTAATAACCAACTATTGATTCCTCCGGGGCTTGAGAGATACCACGCACCACCCGCAAGGGGTTGTGTAGACACTGCTAGATCATATTTTCCAAGCCACCATGCATGCCCAATAAGCGGTATATTAGATCGCCAAAGCAGCATCGCAAACATATTCACATTAGCCAGCAACGCTGACATCAAAATAACCGGAATGTTTGATGCATATATCAATCGAATTGGATAACGCCCACGGGCGCCTCTGACCCTGCCATGGGCAAGCGGTAGTTCAATCCGTGAGGATTCAACATACACTACAAGGAAAAAGATAAACAGTGTTCCTAACAAGGGTACAATCGCATTGGAAAAACCAATACTCGGAGATCCTAGAAATAGTACCTGGTATCCTCCGGAATTTACAATCTCCCCCAGGGTCATTTGTGATGCAAGATAATACGTTCCTGGAATACAACCAGCAGGAGGATTGGCCATCGAAGCAATACCACCTTGTACAGGCAGCCAATTAAAGATGCCAGTAAATAAGGCCTGGGAAACCCCTGCAGCAATAAACAGGGAAATACCCGATCCAATACCCCATTTTGATATGGTTTCATCCATAAAGAACACAATAAGTGCTCCAATTACAAGTTGAATGATAATAATGAAATTTGCCATTCCTCCACCAACAGCATTGACAAGACCATTGGTTGGCTCTAAATAGCCGAAGATTTGAGGAATTGCTTCAACAAAGATCATAACAATAACAAGGATTTTTTGGCTTCCTTGATAAATTGCTTTATCTTCTTTGTTTGAAAGATCTAGGTTAATGATTTTTGCTCCAACAAACAGCTGGAGAATAATAGATGCAGTAACAATAGGACCGATTCCTAGATGCATGATGGAACCGGATGCTCCTGCCATAATGAAACGATACTGAGAGAATAAATCCACGACATCAGGTTTTAAACCAAAAATCATGACATTAGTAAGAATGAAATAAATAATCAGACAAAGAATAGTCCAGAACATTTTTGTTTTAAACGTGACATGTCCATCGGGTTTCTTGATTGCAGGCCATCGTTCAATGAGGGGTTTAAGCCTATATAAGTGACTCTTTTTTTCTTCTGCCATATCAATAACCTAGCATCCTAGTTTTTACTTTGAAATTGTTACTTCTCCATCTTGTCCCTTGATTTTCTCAATGGCTTTTGCAGATGCTTTTTTCACCGTAATCTCATATTTTTTGGTTACGGATCCACCACCTAAGAGTTTATCGTATCCTTCTTTTTCAAGATTGATCTTTGCTTTTCCGGGAAACCGTGATTCTAAGACACCGACGTTGATGATGGTATCAGTGGTTACTTGGCTCGGCGGTCGTTTGAACCCATATCTACCAATTCGGTGATCTGGCATGTATTTGATTAAGTGCATGAACCGATGTTTTAACAGACCTGCGTTTCCTCTACCGCCTCGTAGACCTGCACCCCGTCCGCCTTTTTTTCCTCGGCCATGGGTCATGGAACCTCTGAATTTCTTGGTTTTTTTATGTGTCACGTTTATCACTTATCCTGCCTGTTGCTCTATCTGTAGGTCGAAAGCAGATAAAGTAGTACGTTATTATACTTTCGGATGATTTTCAAGGAATGTACCCTGATTTTTTTCTATTATTTTAAATTTTGTGTTTTATTGAGGGTATTATCATCCATATCAAACATCCCTATGAATAGTTTTGCTTTTATCTATACTTTGTTTAAAAAAGGAGAAAGGAACATATTTTTTGTGAAATTTTATTTTGGATATGTTCAGTGAAATAAGGTAGGCGAAGGGCTTACATGGTAGAATTTTTTGTATCTGTTCACATATTAAAAAAGAAAAGTTTAAATAAAAAGCAAATTATAATGTATGTAAATAAATAAAAAATAAGAATAAAAAATATACATAGTTGAGGAGGTAAATGAATGAATACTACTTGGAAAAAAAGCGTTATCATATTAATTGGTGCTCTTTTCATTAGTCTTTCTGCATCCCCTGCTCTTATGGCGGAACAGAAAACCATCGAGACCCCACGGACGTTTACGATTGAATGTGGTTTCATCAACAATGATGGAACAATTACGAAAGAGACCATGGATCTGACAGAAGAAGATGTTGCTGATTTAGAAATCACCATTAGAGATTTACTTGAACTTTTACGTGGTGATTTGCAATTAGAAGAAATAGTAAATTTACTTTCAGGAATCTTTGATGGACAAAGACATCCAATTCTTTATAGATTAATTACCTATATATTAAGTACAGAGGCTATCGCTGAGAATAAACTCGTGGTAAGTCAAGGATGGGGTATTGATTTACTTCCATTCCAAAAAACTAAGACGAAATTCGTTAAACCTTTGATTACCTGGCGATACGCGGAAAATTCAGATATGTTTCCGATCCCAAGCACAACGGCAGTCTTGAATCTTAACCCTTATGAGGTACAGACATTTTCCGGTGGACAACTTGGGTTCATGTTGAAATTCAAAGGTGTCTATGTACATATCCCAAAGAATCTCCCTGAACAGAGCTATACATTTTTCCTTGGCTCAGCAAAATATGTCTTTGGTTTAGAACTACCAACCTTTGAAATATAAATGAGAATGAGTATACCTTATACTCCCCCCTCTTTTTTTTCATTATCTTACTTGAGTTGATTCACTGATATTTTTAAAATAATAGAGTAACATTAATATATGTTATACAAATAATAACAATTGGTCACCATGACATCTTCTCATATTAAATTTCTTGCTGTTTTTATGGTCTGCCTTTTTCTCATACCCGCACTTTCGCCTCAAACCTCAGCAGGGCTTAGTGATACAAAACGAACAATTAAAGTCGCATTTATATGGCAACGATGGGATATTCTAGATATACCTGCACCTATTGGTATGATGATATACAAAAGAATCCTCAGACAAGCAGAGAAGGAGTATAATGTTGAGTTTGAAATCTATGAGTTCTGGGATCGATGGAGGGGAGGAGATGTACAACGAGGATTACTTGAAAAAATGAATATTGATGTCGTGATTGGCCCTGGCGGATTTGGGGGATGGAATTCGCCACGAGAGTATCGTACACAAATAAGAGACTTCGTTCGTTCCGGTGGAAGTTTTTATGGGATTTGTGGAGATTCAACTTTTGGTTCTTTAGGTGTTGTGAACCTTCCTCAGGGATATAAATTCCCCTTGAAAAAAGCAACTGGTTCATGGGGATTCACTCCAATGCTTGGGCTCGCAAATGTGTATACTGATGCCAGTGCATTTGATCATATTCTGCAGTATCCCTTTTGGATAAAACGAACTGAAGTTATAAAGACAGCTACACAGCTTCCAATATCTCGCGCACCTATTCTTATTGAACCGTCATTACTTCCTATTCAAGAACCATATTATCACAGTAGAGTACGTGTGATGCTCGGAAATGCACCATTAGTCGATGGACCAAGACTCCTCCGATTATTTATGCCAAAAGTATACACGCTTGCTGTTTTTAAAGGGACGGATAGTCCATATGATGACACACTTAAGGATCAGAAAGCAATTGTTGCAACAACATATGGCCGTGGTCGGGTTATTTTATCAGTTGCTCATCCAGAACTCACCATAGGAAATAGTAAAGCTCATGATATTTTCGTACGAAACATTCTCTGGTTGGCAAGAGCATTACCCATAAAAGATGCCATTTTGGGAAAAATTATGCCTTGGATCTCTTTCTATCTCCTTCGAAATACAGAATATCCTAAACTTGTTGCTCTTCTTATTCTAATGCATCAGTTGTATGAACGATTCTAAGAACGCTTACGGTTACATGGTCAACAAGTTTGGTATGAAATGGGAGACTTGCTTTGAGGGGAAAGGTATACATTTTCTCATCAGTAATAGTACCTTTTAAAACCGTGACTAACTTTCTAATAAAGGGAAGAGTTGAGGTAAGATGAATCGTATAAATAACTGGAGCGATAGCAACTGCTTTCTCTAAGAATGCCCTATCAGCATGTCTATTAGCCTTTTGTGCACCAAAAGGAGGATTCATTAGCACCGTGTCTGCCGTATGGGTGCACTGTGAAATATCTGTTTGTTCAAAATGAATTAATAAGTCATGTTGCTTTGCAAAATGTTTTGCTTGAGTTAATGCACTTTCATCAATATCGATTCCAATTACGTTGGCAGCTTTCAACCATTTTGCCCCTATAGCAAAAATGCCTGTTCCACATCCAAGATCAACTATGGTCTTATCAAAGATATCGCCCTGTTTTAAGGCATAAAACAAGAGATCAGATGCAATAACTGCAGGGGTTATATATTGTTCAAATGCTGCGTTTGGCTCTTTAAAACCAGGTATCTGTTGAAGGAAGATATCTAAATCTCTTTTCTTAATGCGATGTTGACTCATAAGCTTTATAAGGTTATTTTTTCTTCAGAACTTGCCATTTCATCTTGTTCTGATTCCAAATTTTTTTCTCTTTTTTTCTTCAGTGTAAAGATAAAAGTGGATCCTTTCCCTTTTCCCTCACTTTCTGCCCATATCTCTCCACCATGTTTTGTTATTATTTTTTTGGCGATAGCAAGACCAAGTCCACTGGAGTCAAGTTCATGACGACTTTCATCTGCCTTAAAAAATTCATCAAAAATCCGATCGATTTGTTCTTGGGTCATCCCAATTCCAGAATCCTTAATAGAAAACGTAATTAGTTCGTTGTCTTCACTTGCATAAATGGTGATTATCCCTCCTTCTTTCTCCGAATACTTAATAGCATTTGTTAAGAGATTATTAAATACTTCCTCTAATCGAAGTTCATCGACCTCAGCATAGAGTGGTTTTGTCACTTGATTATCAACGGTGATATGATGGCGCTCAAGCATAATATCATTGGTTTGAAGGACATGTTGAATGATGCCTGCAATATCTACTTTGGAAAAGGTAAACGATATTTTTTCAGAGTTTAATTTGGCAAGATCAATGGTCTTATCAACAAGTTCTTTCATATAATGAACATTTCGAATAATCACATCAAATAACTCAAGCTCCTTTGGTTCATTGGTTTTCTTTTTTAACATGGGAAGCAATACCATCATAGGAGTCAATGGTGTTTTTAAATCATGACCGAGTTGATTGATGAAATTATCTTTTTGATCAATTAATTGTTCAATTTTTTCAGTCCTATCTTTCACCTTTCTTTCTAAATCTTTGTTAATGGTATAAAGAAGTTGATGAGCATCTTCAAGTTCATGAAGAAGCATTTTTTTATGGGTAATATCTCGGACGATGCAGGTCATCCCTCCATCCTCGATCGCTGTAACCGTTATTTCTTGTGTGAATCGACGACCATCTTTCTTTTGTCCAACAGATTCACCTCTCCAAACACCTTTCTCTTGAATCTGAGGGAGAATCTCTTTTTGAAATCGTTGTTGTTCTTCTTGATTAAATAAAGAAATCCAGAGGGTTCCCGTGAGTTCATCAGGGGAATCATATTCATAGATTTTCGCAAATGCTTTATTGACTCTTGTAAATTCTTTTTTGTAATTAATCAATGCTATTCCATCAACAGAATTAGTAATAGCTGCAAGTTGTTTTCGGATTGTTTTTTCAGCTTCCTTTTGATGAGTGACATCAATGGCTGAAATTAATGTCGCTTTTTTTTTGTTATACTCAATTTTCACTGTTTGTATGTCAAGCCATTTTGATTGGTTTTGTTTTGTCACAACTTGTATCTCATATCGGTGTGATGGACAAGATTTTTTTTCTGTATTGATGATTTCATGATGTTTAATGATATCTTTTGATTCTGGATGAATAAATGTCCATGGATTCATTGAAAGCAGTTCCTTTTTTGGATACGCAAGTATCTGTTCTGCTGCTGGATTGACATAGACCCATTTGTTATCTTGAAAAATCATGATTGCTACTGCGGAACATTCAGTTAAACTCCTAAATTTTTCTTCACTTTCTTTTAAGGCTTGATCAGCGAGCTTAATCTGAGTGATATCACGAAGTGAAATAATATGACCGGTAAAAATGTTTGAACTAAATAACGGTGTAATAAATGCATCATACTGTTGTGTTTTTTCAATGGATGTGTGAAGCTGAATATCAATATGTCCTGCTTCTTTTTTTTCAATCAACGTAATTATTTCAGGAAATTCGTGGAAGATATCTTGAACAGTAACACCAATGTTTTTCTCTGATGAAACTTGAAAAAGTTGTTCTGCTTTTTTGTTTAACTCAAGCAATCGATGTTGACTATCAAAAACAAGGATGGGGTCCTCTATTAATCGAAAGATTGTGTTACGTGCGATAGGTATGATATCAACAAGTTTAACGGTTGTAATTCCCCAAAGAAAGATGAAACCAGTGATGACAAACGCTGCTGGTGTAAAATCAATATCATAGAGTGATTGAAGATTAAATGAATATATAATGTTAGCAATCCAGGGTAGAAAGGAACCAATAAGTAAAATGAAAATCTGTTTTTGATACCGTTTCCCAATCTCAAACATGCTAATGATTAACAGCATGGAACCTATGAAGATCATAAGATAAGAATATATTTGAAAGAACCACCATGCAGGACCATGGATTACTTGAGTGGTGACAAATCCTTCAATTGGAATATAGGTTATGGAAGTCCAGAACAAATGATGTATGCTATCAGTGAAAACAAATCCAAGGGTTATGAATGGAATAAGAAACAAGAGTATTTTTCTTGTTGGAGTTAGCCATTGTTCTCTACCAGTCCAAATAATTGCTAAAAGAGCCCATGCAGGGGGAATAAAAACGATACCAAGATATTTGAATTGGTCCCAGAAATACGTAAAAGGAGCAGTTGGTCCAATAAGAGCTAAGGCAGATCCAAATGCCCATAATGCGACTGCAAATAAAAGTAATGAAAAGATATTTGCTGGTCTAATATGTTTTTTTTTCCAATAAATCCAACGGGTAAATATTGCGAGATTCAATGAAACAAACCCACTAAGAAGGAGAATGCCGAAATAGAATTGAAATATTGATATCATACTCGTCCTATCCTATCAATTAATCTCGCTTATGATGAGAAATACTGATATGCTCTTCTACATATGATAATCCCATCTATCCACGATGTAAAATACATTGTGATATTTAATGTTATTTAATCTCAATTTTTGATATATTCTCTCCGTAAAATATATGAGCAAACACAGGTTGTCGGAATAAAAAGAAGATTATAATGGGCTTGTAGATCAGCTCGGAAGATCGCTTCCTTGGCATGGAAGAGGCCTCGGGTTCAAATCCCGACAAGTCCATCATTTTTTATCATAAAAAACTATTTTTGTGCTAATAAGAGTTCACCCTCAACTCCATCATATAATGTTGGAAATGGAAGGGCAAATGAACCTGAGGAAATCAGAGATGCTATTTGAGTGATCGGAGAAAAGAATAAAAGTATGGCAAATGGTAAATATTTTTTTCTACCATAATGATATGCTTCTTCAGCCGAGATCCAACCATCCTGATTATTATCTACTCCCATATCAATTCCTTCTGTGAAAAAACGAATGAAATCAAACGCTATCGTATTGTTTCCAACCTGGATTGCCGCAAAAATACCTGTACCTCTTTTCATAGTAGACATCATTATTACTCGACCTGGTTTATCAAGTCCTTTTGAAAATGTTTTTTGAAACATCATGTTGTTTTCTTGATTCAAAACAGTGGGTCTCCCTTCAATGAAACTTCCTGAATAACAACAATCAAAAATTAAGCACATCTGTTTACATGTAATCGCATCAAATTTTTCATCTAATTCATCGGTAAATATTATATTTCTATCCCAGGGTACAATACCATATCTCTCTTCAACATGATTTCCATGACCATTATGGGAAAATAATACGATATCATTATCATTTGATTTCGTTTTTAACCAATCAAGCGCTTCTAAAATATTATCTCTTGTTGCATTCTGACCATTCAGGAGAGTAATATGTGATTCATTCCAATTATTTGTTTGTATGAGAGAATTATAAATAAAAGTAATGTTTGTAACATTTGTGGAGACAATCACTGCCCAATAATCCGGTTCAATATGTACGGTAGAGTTTTTTTGTATCTTCGAAATTTCAATGCTGGTACTCATTGGAACATTATTTAAAATAAAAAGTATGATAAAAAATACACAGACAATAGTCGTTTTTTTCATTATTTAACCTCCAATAATTTAACAATAATATAATATTTAAAATATTTGATCTTAAAGTTTTATTAGGTTGATTTGTCGATTTATGTGAGTTGAAATTACTACTATTTTATAGACGGTTTCAGCTGGTGGATGATTAATATTATTAAAATAATATAAATTTAATTTATACATTTTGTTCTTTTGATATGATTCATAAAAAATTGTGGGTGACTTAGACGTAAATTTTAAATAGGGATACTATTGTCATATATAAGCAAATAGGCGATGATAATGATTAGAACGAAGGTAGTCAATGATTCCACCGATCTTATTCCTCTCATGAGGGCCTTTGATACTCCGGTAAAAAAAGAAGTCTTCAAAGAAATTCAAACTGATTGGCGGCCTTTAAGCGAGATAAAAAGCAAGTATGGGCCTCATGGAGAAAAGGCTTTAGAATTATTTGATCAGATGAAATTAGTAGAAACCCGTTGGACTACCTCTGAAGAAGGGGTCGAGGGAAAACCACAAAAAAAATACAGGTCCTATTATTCAGCATTTAATATTAATATTTCTTGTCCCGTAAATGAAATAAGCGAAATATTTACTATTGCTTCTTTAAGTGGTACTGATTTTACTGAATTAGAGCAAGATATTTATGAGTTTATTGGAGATGAAGGAAAATTTAGCAATACAGTTGCTGAGAATTTCAATCTTTCAACTCTTACCTTAAAAAGTATAGTTAAACGATCTAGTAGACTTGGATACAAAGGGTTAAAACTCATTAGAAATGATGAATAATCTTATTTTTTTAGCTGTTTTTTTTCTTAGAATTGTGGAGTATCAAAGTAGGTAAGATCAATCCGGTCCCAATCATCAAAATCATTTTTTCCACGGGATCCATCAGAGTAATCAACAATAAGATACATGTATCCATAGTTCATGACACTTTTGTAGGGCCTCCATCGCCACCATCCGATTTCCCATGGATATCGACCTTCTTGATCATCACAACCCGGTGTATTTCCATGAAAGATACCGAGGGTATGTCCACATTCATGCATGTACACACTTGCCCATACAACACTTCTATCCGTCCATGGTTGCCTTGAAAGCTCCTCCATGTGTTGGGCTGAGTTCTGATATGCATCTAAGTAGGGTCCTACACCGCCCCAGAAGACAAATCCATGGAATCGTTCAGCATTCCAAATTACTAACCCGTAATGAAAGACGCCCCTTCGCCAGTTATCCTCATCCCTGTGAAGGAAATATTCCCAATAAATATCTTGGAGTTCTTCTTGGGTTGTAGATTCATCAAAGGGGATAATCTCGCCACCGCCATAACATCCATCATCAAGATGATACACGATATTTCGACGATTATATGCTGTACGAAGTAGTTCTTTTGATTCTTCAGGAAACTCGGTTTTTTCTCCATTTGGTCCTTCTGCCATAATGTCTTGTTCTACGAATAAATCTTCACGGAAGGGATCAGATCCCATATCAGCTGTTAGATATTCTTCTACATTATTGATACTATCAAAATCAGGATCTAATTCATGGTGTGGTTCATAGGTGAAAGGATCATACACCCAGGCATGTTCATAGGTGTCATCATGCCAGTCATAATAAATATAATGGCCCCATTTATGTTCCCATTCTAGGGGAACTCCATCATTATCATCATCTCTTCCACGATCATCAACCGTTGGATCAGTATGATAGACATTCATTTCAGTCCAATATGGTACCGTATCAGAATCATAATCTGTTTGTGTGATACTAAAGGTCATTTCACAGTCTCGTTCATGTTGATAATAACTTCCATCATCGCAACCATTCAATCGACCATACCCACTTGGATCATTGTCAATATCATATTCATAGGCGTAGTCATCGCCAAACCAATGCCCAGTTTTTATGCTATACATTAACTCTACATCAACATTATCATGTAATCCATCCTGACTACTTTTTTGCAAATTTAACCCTTCATAATCACTACTTAAATCACAAATTTTATCAAATCCAATATTCCAGTCCCATAATTGTATTTTTATGTTAACATATTCTTCTGTATCGGGGACATCAAGGGTAGCTGACCATTCTGGATCATAAATGTATTTTTGATTACGCCAGGTAGGGCTTTTAAAAAGAACATCGTTTATCCAAACTTTCACATAGAAATCAGGTGAGCTAAACCGGTCGATATATTCCTTGAAATCAAGATGATTATCATCTTTTTCAAAAGAACGGATGCTTAAAAGATTAAACGTTACATGAATATCCACCAATGGATCTAAATCGTCTGCACTAGATTCTGCCGGAATACTAACATAGACTATTGATGGAATAGTAAAAAAAATAAGTATTAGAAGAACCATGAATCTTTTATTGATTATGTTCATTTGCTTACCTCTTAAAGAATATATTAATTAAGCTTAATAAATGTATGTACAATTATGAAAAACAAGTATATAGTGAACCTATATATACCAATTGTTTTACTATTAATAATCTAAAAGAACCTTATTTGTTTCTAAACAAGTATAATTATTTATAAAAAGCACATAAAAATGAACAAAAACGTTAATAAAAATGTACTAATCCGTTCATTATTTTTTTCAATTAACTTTTTTAATACATGATACAAAAAAAACAAATATTGTAATAAACAACGCGCTCATACCCTTTTTGTTTATGGACTACATTATCATCCTGCAAGCGTTTTGGATTATTATTCCGGCTTATATTGCAAATGCTTCAGCCTTACTTATTGGTGGAAAAACACCAATTGACTTTGGAAAAACATACAAGGATGGAACACGAATTCTTGGAGATGGCAAGACGTGGGCAGGTCTTTTTTTTGGTACATTTATCGGGATGACTGCCGGTTTTGGTCTTTCAGCAGTTGCAAAATATACCTATACGATTGAATTTCCCTTTTATATAACAGATTTTCTTGGATTTCCCTTAATGATACTAATTCTTTTTTCATTGTGTTTTGGAGCGCTTTGTGGGGATGTTATTGAGAGTTTTTTTAAAAGAAGACGGGGAATAGATAGAGGGAAAGATTGGATTCCCTTTGATCAACTGGATTTTATCCTTGGAGCCCTCTTTATTAGTTTTCTTATGAGTGTTCTTATTGTAGCTATTGGTCTTAGCAAACAAAATTGGTTTCTAGCAAATATCACTATTTTTCATATTCTTGTATTGGTTATTGCTACTCCCTTTATCCATCTATTTTCTAATTTTGTTCATAAAAAAACAAAGAAAAAACCTAAAAAACAAAGTATATAAATCACTCAAACTTAATATCATTTGATCAAAGGGTTTGAGGAATATCCATGGATGCGGCAACAAAGGAGCAGATGAATAAGGATTTAGAACGATGGATAAAGGAAACACATACTGATGCCATAAAAAAACCGAAAGCAAAACATATTGATCCAAGAGAACCTCGAGGTATGTGCTCGATTTGCGGCGATCATGAGGCGAAATTCATTTGTTTAAAGTGTAATAATCAAGTGTGTCCATCATGTTATTTTAAAATCATTGGGATTTGCAAGAACTGTATTCCAAAAGATACCGCAAAGAAATGGGAGGGAACACAGCCAGATTGGGAAAAGGTCCTTGGTGTGCAATGGGTTGATTAATCTTTCTTTTTTTCTAATGCCTCTTTTTTTATCCTTTCTCCTTCTAAATACAAAGCATACATTGATCGAGCAGTTCGATATGATGAAGGATAAATAGGGACACCAGCAGATTTCAGATCAAAAACTAAATCCTCGAATTCTTTTCCACCAACCCAGGTTGCAAGGATTGGTTTTTTATAGGTTTTATGAAGTTTTTGTTCACGAATCATTTTAAGGATAGCACCAGTGAATTCTTGCGGTCGAGCATATCCTCCATGAACTGAGGCAATAATTATCCCATCAATATTTGGATCCTCAAGTAATGCTTGCGTACAGGTTTCGTAACGATAGAATCCTGCATCTGCAACCACATCAACAGGGTTGTTTGGGGTAACGAGATCAGGTAACATTTTATCGATTTTTTCAGCGGTTTTTTGTGATAATTTTGGGACATGTAATCCATTTTCCTCGCATGCATCTGTAAGCAGAATCCCTAGGCCGCCTCCATTGGTAACAATCCCAACACGATTACCCATCATGGGTGGCTGGCCTGCAAGGGCACGAGCCATATCAAACATTTCTACGATATCACGACAGCGGATGCCCCCAGCCTGCTGTATTGCTGCACTATAAATTCGATCGCTTCCAGCCATAGATCCAGTATGAGATGCGGTTGCACGAGCACCTGCTGAGCTTTTTCCGGCTTTTACAATAAGCACAGGTTTATTACATGCTTTTATAGCATTCATAAAAGACCGACCATTTTTCACTGCTTCAATATAAAGTCCAATGACTTTTGTATCTGGGTCTTCACTAAAATAACGAATAAGGTCAGTATCATCAATATCAAGTTTGTTGCCAACACCAATGATTTTAGAGACTCCTACAAACTCATTATTTGCTAGATAAATCATACCGATGCCTAATGCCCCGCTTTGACTGATAAGAGACAGATTTCCTTTTCTTGGGACGCCAAACACGAATGAAGCATCAAGCCCATCTGATGCATTCTTATAACCCATGGTGTTTGGCCCAAGAACACGTATGTTCGTTTTTGTTATTAGCTGATGAATCTGAGTTTCAAGGTCATGGTTTCCAATTTCACTAAACCCTGAGGAGATGATAATAATATATTTGACCTTTTTTTGAACACAATCTTTCATAACCTCAAAAACATGTTTTGCTGGTACAGAAATAAGGGCCAAATCAACGGATTTTGGGATAGCAGATACTTTAGGGTAACATGCTAAGCCAAGGATTTGTGTTTCATGAGGGTTTACGGGATACAGATGACATTGATAATTAGAAATCAAAATATTTTTTAGGGTTGCATGACCAATTTTTCTGGAATCCTTTGATGCACCAACAACAGCGATGCTTTTTGGTTTGAAAAATATCTTAAGATCAGATTTCATGAGATTTCACATCAATTCATTTCTCCTATATATCTACAGGAGTGTTAATGAAGAGTGATAATATTTAAGTGTACTTAAACCCTTTTTCTCTATGGGATATATTGCTGCATGATACGGATGACTTCTTCACTGTTTTTTGCTTGTTGATACTCCTCAAGTGGATTTTTATTCATTGTTAAAAAATGTGGACCCCATTTATAGATCTGGGTAATGCGCTCAGCTTGTTCATTTGCTCCAAGGATATAAAGACTTGCAGCAAACGCCTCCATCGTTGAGAGTTGCAAGGGTTTTCCAAAGTTCACGGGATTTACGGCTATTACATAGGGAAGTGCCCTGCTTTGATATTTGGTGGATAATATTTGGAATTGTTCTTCAGCATGTTTCCAGGAGCAATCAAGAGCAAGGATCCCTCGTTTTCTGGCAAGTGCGGTATCTGCGGGAGATAGGCTCTTCTCTGAGAAAGGATTCAATAAAAGCAATCCATTTGGAATCTGACTCAATTTTGTTTTTAAAGTAGCTAATTGCATTCGTTGAAGTTTTTTTGCACTGCATTTTTTCGGGTCATCATCATTCATATGATAAATATAAAGCTTAATTTCAGAGGTCATTAATCATCAACTCGGATATCACATACATAATGACTGATGCCAGGGGCATAGGATTTTACAGATATATACTGCAGCAATTGAATGGTTCTGTTCTGTCCTTGAATTGCCTCATTAATGTCTTTCAGGGCAATATCAGGCATCTGATCATTTGGATAGGTATCATGATAATGAATGATTCCTTTTTTATTTTTTAAACAAGCAAGAGCGACATCAAGATACTTGTTTGTGTCATTAAAGTATCCCATGATTACACGATTTGCAATATTTTTTGGTGCCACCTCTCGATTGTTTCCAAAAAGAGGAGTGATGATATGTTCGACGTTATTGAGAGTGATATTTTCTTGTAAGAACCTATAGGCAAGAGGATTTAGTTCACAGGAATAAATTTGTTGTGGTTTGCTATAAACTGCCATTGGAAGAGAAAAATATCCAATACCTGCAAAAAGATCTACGACTATCTCATCGTTATGAGCTATCATTGCCATCCGGTGTCGTTCATCCTTATTTCCTGATGAAAACATGATTTTTTCAGGCAGGAATCTGTATAAGATTCCCTGTTCTTTATGTGTGGTTATCAGATTTTGATTTCCATAAATCAGTCTTGTTTTTGGTACACGAAATATACCAGATATGCTGCCTTGTTCATCAAGAACAGTTTGACAATGGCATATTTCAGCATAGCATTTGCCAATAGTCTGAGCGTATTGCTTTAATTCATTTGGAAGCCGAATAATGAGAACGTCACCGATTTTCTCCCATTTTTTTGGAAGCAGATCAATTTTAGAAGAAGGGATACGTCCTTGTAATTGTGTAAAAATAGTTTCATAGGGTGTTTGCATACCTGTTTCATCCATTTTTCTGATGGTTCTCCTATCAATACCTTCTTTGTTTAAGAGACTTTTCCAACAACTCTATGTATGCCTGTATCTATTCCCCTGACAGCATGGATCTTTTTCCGTACACACCTAGACAATTCCAACAAGCAATAATGACGACGATTCAACAAACTCTCACTGAGGGGTCACATTTGGTCCTTGAATCTGGGACAGGGTCAGGTAAAACGATATGCACCTTGAGCACCACGCTCTCCTATGCACTTGATCAGAAGATGAAAATAATTTACACAACCCGAACAAATTCCCAACAGCAGCAGGTTATTCATGAATTACGAGAGATACGACAAAGGATTACAGATACAAAAACTCGGGATGCATTATTTGGTGTTGGTGTTCAGGGGAGAGCAAATATGTGTCCACAAGCACAAAAAGACCCAGAACTAATATCTGGTACCTCAGATGAGCTTTCCCGGTATTGTGCTAATGAGAAAAAAAAAGCGAGAAATTCTAGCAAGGGATGTAAATACTATAGAACTTTTGTTGAGGATAAACAGAAAGTGCAACAGGCAATTGACTGGATCACTCGAACGGTTCCAACTGCAGAAGAATTTATTTCATTTTGTGAGAAAAAACATATTTGTCCATATGAATTAAATAAACTCCTTGTTCGAGATGCCATTCTTGTAGTTGTTCCCTATATCTATGTTTTTAATGTGACAATTCGTAATATGCTCTTTGACTGGTTGAGTGTCTCAGAGGATGAAATAATTATCATTGTTGATGAGGCGCATAACCTGCCGGACTACATCCGTGATTTATATTCCAATCAACTCAGTGCTTGGATGGCCCGTAACTGTGCATCAGAGGCAGATCAATATGGGAATCCCTCCCTTGTTGATGGAAATATCAGCCTCGCTGGGTTTTGTAAAACATTAGGTGACATCATCCATGAACTTAGGGATACGTATGTGTATAATCTATTAGAGCAAGGAATCAGACGAGGTGGTGAGCAAAAAACAGATGCGTTTCTACCCACTCACGAATTTCTTACAGAGTTACTTACGCGAACTAAGATAAATACCCGGCAGCTAAATGACATCATTGATGATTTTATTGCCTATGGGGAAAAAATACAGGAATATAAGCAAAAACAGAATAAACTTCCCAGATCCTACATTCATAAACTCGGTATCTTTTTAGATTTTTGGAAAAATATCGCTCATGATCAGTTTGCAAATCTTATTGTTGATGCTGCAGATGGGAAGAATCCACGTATCGAAGCATTCTGTCTTGATCCTTCAATTGGAACCTCTATCATTCGAAAATTCCACGCTAGCATCCATATGTCTGGAACATTAGAACCTCTTGAGGAATACCGGGATTCTCTTGGATTGCCTGAGGCAACCACACTGGTATCATTTCCTTCACCCTTCCCAAGAGAACATCGAAAGATATGTTATGTGAATGATGTAACGACAAAATATGCTGATCTTGTCCGTGATCCCCAAATGATTGATCGTATCTGGAGTTATATATCTTCAGTCTGTAACACGTTTCCTCGAAATACCATTGTGTTTTTTCCTAGTTTCAATACCCTTTCCATGTTTCAAAAGAAAAAAGATTTCTCCGTTATAGATCGATCATTGTTTTTTGAGGCTCAAAAAATGTCACAATCTGCATTAATGGAGTTGGTTGCTGATTTTAAATCATTTAGCGAAATAGATGGAGAAAGTGCGACATTATTTTCGGTGATGGGTGGGAGGATAAGCGAAGGCATGGATTTTCCTGCTGAAGAGCTAGAAATAGCAGTCATTGTGGGCATACCCTACCCAAAACCAACAGCTAGGCAACGAGGATTACAGCGCTATTATGATACGAAATTTGGCAAAGGATGGGAATATACTGTTGAAGCACCTACCGCTCGAAAAATGTTGCAAGCGATAGGACGACTAATTCGAAATGAAGATGATAAAGGTGTTGCAATCATTTTGGATAGACGTGCGAGACGATTCAAAAGATATGTCAGAGAATTAACTGAATCAAAGAGCCTTCTCTCCGATATTGATGAAATCCTCTAAAGAGTAGTATATGTTTTTTGGTTGATTTCATTCTTTTTTTGGAAGAAGATTAGGGATTCCTCCTATGATATCATACTTAACATTACAATGAGCACAATGAAGGGTTCCTGTTATCACTTCATCATGCTCTTCTTTTACAGTTTTTAAAGTAAGGTCTTTCTTACAAGTAGGACAACAAATAATATTCATCAGGTCTTTTTTCATATGTTTCTTACACCACCATATTTTCTTCCTGATATATAGTACCTAAATAGAGTGCTTTTTTCCTGCCTGAATCTGAGTCCCATATAAATGTCCAATCATCATCGGTATTTTGCTTCTGATCTTCAATACGCTGGAGATAGTTTTTCACTTGAGAGTCCATGAGGTCTGCTTGTGATAATACGACCGCTTCAACTATTTTTGGGAGTCTTGGTGAGCCATATTCATAGCGCCCATGGTGGCTGAGAATCATATGACACAGGATGGTTTCAAGGCGCTCATCAAATGTTGATCCTTGAGATCGAAGTTCATCTATTTTCTCTCTGATCCATCGATCACCAATCACAATATGGCCAATGAAATTTCCTATATCTGTTTTATTAATGGCTGTCGTCGTTTGGTATTCCTGTAGTTTTCCAACGTCATGTAAAATTGCTCCAGTATAGACAAGATCACGGTTTATATCCGGGTACATATCACAAATAGCATCACATAAACGTAGTACTCCAATGCAATGCTGAAGATTGCCGCCCATATAGTTATGATGATGGGTGATTGCTGAGGGGGCTTGCATGTAATGTTCTTTAAATTGTTTATCTGAGAAAAATGCATCAAGTAATGCTTTTAATTGTGTATTTTGAATCGCATTCATATATTGCTTTAGTAAAGCATACAGTCGTTTTATCTCTGAGGAATCCAGGGTAGATATGAAATCATTTCGTAGATATTCATTTTCTGAGCAGCGCCTGACACCGCCTGAGGTTTCATTTACGGATATTTGAAGCTGATCATTATAAAGTTCAACATTTCCCTTACGGATTTGAATGACGTCACCTATTTTAAATGATTCATAGAGCCTTCTCACCCGTTCCTTATTGTCTCCACCCCAGAACTTGACAGGTATATCTCCAGTTTTATCTGTTGCAACGAAGTCAAACATGGTTCCTTTTTTATAGGTTCGTGGTGGATTCTTTAGTTTAACAGCGAATAAATCATTGACAACATCACCACTATTTAACTGTTCAATGAATTGTTCTTTCTGTCGTTTTCCAAAGTCTGTCTTAATGAGGCCTTGTTCTTTTTCCTTTTTTTCATAACTATAAATATCGGTCATATCAGTTGTGCTCCTTTCTTATCTTCTAAGAAAGAGGATGGAGATCCATCAACTTTCCTATCATTTTTTTATTTATACGTTTTTTCCTAGAATAATCGTGTTAGAATCCATTCAAAGGATAAACGAATATTTTTTTATTTTCATTATTACATAATTTGCAAATAAAAAAATATAAAGAAAAAAATTACTTAAAAAAATGAAAAAGAATAAAGTTAGGTATCCTCTTTTCTTTGATGTGCGAGGACCCGTGCTCTCTGACCTACTACAAATAATTTGACAATAAATGAAATCTCTTGGGCTTCCTCTTTTGTTGATACTTGTCCAACGATTTTCATATAAATCATTTCATTCTGTGCATTTAACACTTATAATCTTTTATTGTACAATTATTGCCTATATTAAATAATAATTTGAATATGAGGAACCATTATTATATGGTGAGGCTATTTCATTTATTGGGTATAATATGCAAATTATTGCCTGTCCAAAATGTGGAAGCAGAAAGATTTTTCAAGGCACACTTGGTGATGGGGTGCTTACAGGGTATACAAGTCGACAAGTGTGTAGAGAGTGTGGGTATCAGGGAATGCCTTTTATTTTTGATACAGAAAAAGATTATCTCGAATTTCTGAAGGATCTGAAACATCAAAAAAAATAATAGCAATATTTTTTCATTCAACTGAATACTATCGAAATTTATAAAACATACGCGTTCATTAACATGTTGCAAGGTGTCGTATTCATGATAGATATTTCTGACATACTTGCGAAGTATAATACTAATGATTTAACAATTGCAACCGTGTGTTCTCATTCTAGTTTACAACTTTTTCATGGAGCTAAACAGGAAGGATATCATACCATTGGTATCGTTGTTGGTGAAGAACGTCGAAAATTTTATGATGCATTTCCTTTAGGAAAACCTGATGAATTTCTCATGGTTGATGATTACAAACAGATTTTAGATCTCACCGGTGAACTACAAGAAAAAAATACAATTATTATTCCACATGGCTCCTTCGTTGAATATTTAGGTGCAGACCGTTTTTTGACGCTTGAGCTTCCTACTTTTGGGAATAGAGCGGTTCTACAATGGGAATCTGACCGGAACATGGAACGCAAATGGCTTGAGAGTGCAGGGTTAACAATGCCTCGTGAGGTTACTGATCCTAAGAACATTGAAAAACCAGTGATTGTTAAATACCATGGGGCTAAGGGGGGAAAAGGGTTTTTTATTGCAAAAACCTATGATGAATTCAAAAAAAGAATTCAGAAAAATAAAGAATATACGATTCAGGAATTTGTTATGGGGACCAGATATTATCTCCATTATTTTTATTCACCGCTTCAAAACAATGCGTATTCCTTAAGTAAGGGTAGTTTGCAGCTTTTATCAATGGATCGACGGGATGAGACAACGATTGATGAAGTGCAGCGTTTAGGTTCAATTGCGGAACTTGAGGAGATTGGTATCCATCCAACCTTTGTTGTTACTGGTAATATTCCTATTGTTATGAGGGAATCTCTTCTTCCAAAGGTCTTTGTTATGGGGGAACAGGTCGTGGAAGAGTCATTGAAGCTCTTTGGCGGGATTATTGGATCATTTTGTTTAGAAACAGTTGTCACAGAGGAACTTGAATTCAAAGTCTTTGAGATTTCAGCGCGTATCGTTGCTGGTACGAACCCCTATATTGGTGGTTCACCATATTCTGATTTAATTCAACCGAATCTTTCTACGGGTCGGCGGATTGCACAAGAAATAACTTATGCTACAAAACAAAAAAAGTTAGGAGAGATACTTAGCTAGTAAGAATAGAAAATCTCTCTTTTTCTATAATTTTTTTATTTCTTAAGAAGTGTTACCATCATAGCCATTTGAGCCCACATGCGGTTTTCTGCTTCATCAAAGATAACGCTTTGTGGACCATGGGCAACTTCTTTTGTGACTTCGTAGCCGTAGTACGCTGGAAGACAGTGCATGAAAATTGCATCAGATTTTGCTTGTTTCATCAGATCCTGCGTAATGGTGTATTCTTTGAATTCTTTGAGTCGTTTTTGTTTCTGTGACTCATCTCCCATAGAGACCCAGGTGTCTGTTGCGATGATATCTGCATCTGTTGTGCTCTTGGTTATGTCATCTGTTATTTCGATGGATATACCAAATTTTTTTGCAGCATCTACATAGGTTTGATTTGGCCAATATTGTTTTGGTGAAACAATCTTGATGTTCATGTGTGCAATAGCGCATCCCAAAAGATATGAATGTGACATGTTGTTTGCACCATCTCCAATATAAACGAATTGAAGTCCTTTGAGTGTTTTTTTATGTTCTTTTATGGTCATGAGATCAGTGATTACTTGACAGGGATGTTCTTTATCATCTAATCCAGAGATAACTGGTACACTTGCATGTGTTGCAAGTTCCACCATATCCTCGTTTTTCATCGCTCGAAACATAATAATGTCAACATAGCGAGATAAGACGAGTGCGGTATCCTCAATGGTTTCACCTCGTCCCAGTTGAATATCATTTTTCCCTAAAAAAATTGCATGACCACCAAGTTTCGTCATACCAGTTTCAAAGGAGACCCGGGTACGAGTACTACTTTTTTCAAATATCATCCCCAATGTTTTCCCAGATAGAAGTTCTACAGAGATCCCTCGTTTTGATTTTGTTTTTAGATTAATGGCTAGGTCAATAATATCGTCTAGGTCTTCTTTTACATCAAGCATGGATATTATATCTCGTTTCATTGAAACAGGGGAATAATCTGTCCTTCTTTAAAGATATCGTATAGTAAATGCTTTTTTTCGATAAAAAAATAGGATTCCTGAGAGCACAAGTGCGGGTATTCCTAGTATTAGAAATGGGTAAGCAATCCCAAATAGATCGGAAATAAACCCACCGATGAAGATGAGAATTGTTCCTCCACCAAGCTGTAAGGTAAATGTTGCTCCAAAGGTCCCCCCTTCTGCAGATTCATGTGTGATCTCAGAAATAAATGAGAATAAAGCAGGGTAGGTGAGAAAAACGGTAATTCCGAGAAGTACCATGATTGCTATAAACAGAGGTATATTGACATAGAGAAAGAGAAGTATGCAACTTATACCAATGGTGAAATATGAGAGTATGAGTACATTTTTCCGTCCAATTACGGTTTGAATCCTCCCATAGAAAAAAGAGGTAATACAACCAATACCAAGCCAAATGGCTGCAATATAGCCGATGAATGATAAGGATAAAGTGGTTTTTTCTGCTAATAGAAGAGGAAGATAGGTGCTTAGCATACCCCAGGCTGCTCCGCTAATAATGAATGCAGGAATTAAAAGTTTCATTTTATGTAATAGTGATATGTAACCGTGTATTTTGTTATGTGCAGTGGTGGATTTTTCTTTTTTGACAATGAGATGGTTTTCTTCAATATCTTTGGTTAGAATCATAGCGATAATAATACTTGCTGCTCCTCCTGCAGCCCAGTAATATAATGGTAGACTCCAGCCAGCTATTTCTGCGATAAGAAGTGTTGTTGAGAGTGCGATAAATGCTCCTAGATCAGCAAATCCGCTTTGCACGCCCATTGCCCAATCAAGTTTGTATTGTTTAAATGTTCGAGATATCCATCCAACGCCTATGGGGTGAAAGAAACTAGCGGAGAACCGAAGAAACATCAAAAACAGAAGTAGTGAGAAAAATCCTGTGGTTTGGGTGATAAAAAGAAGAGAAGCACTAATACAGAGGATTCCTAAGGAAAGCATAGTTCGGGAGTTTCTTCCATCTGCACTGTTACCGATGAGTAGTTGTGCGATGAGATTTACAGACAAACTTATACCAGTGATTACCCCAACTTGGGTGTAATTGAGTTGATAGATTTCTTTAAAGATTGGAAATAAAATGGGTACTGCAGAAATTGCACCATCATTGATAGCATGATATATGCTTACCGTAGATAATATTCGTGTTTTCTCCTGCATGTTTGATGATTGGAATATATTAACTTTATATTAATTGATAGTATAAATAAAATAATATAAAATTATATTTGGATATTTACTATCTATTTGATAATAACATTATTTATTGGCTACAATATCAATAATTACGCGATTTTTTTAGTAAGTTTTATATTGCATGTATTTTTATATGACGGCTAATATTTATAATAATTTCAAAATTAAAATATCTAAAATATGCTTAAAAGAGAAGAAAACTGAAAGGAGAAGTAACATATATGAGTCAAATAAAAACAAAAACTCTAATCATTTTTTTTATGGTATGTCTTCTCATACCAACGATTCAAGCAGCACCACCATCAGGCCCAGAGCAATATCAAACAACTTTAGAGTCAGATAGTTCTGTATATGTGAGTGAATCACAACCAACAACAAATTTTAATACAGGTACTAATATGTTTTATCTTGAAATTTATCAAGATGAATTTATGTATCAAATGGTTAGTTTTGTGAAATTTGATTTATCAAGTCTGCCTGAAGATGCTGATGTGTTAGATGCAGAAATTCGACTATATCTCACTGCATCCCCAGACTCAAGTTCCGTTGTTGATATGTATTCTATCTCACAGAGTTGGTCTGAAGGTTCTGTTACATGGAATTCAAAACCATCATATACAAGTGGGGGAATTATTAGTAGCCTTTCAGTTTCAACGTCTGGCTGGAAAGAATGGGATGCATCAAGTGTAGTTGATGATTGGATGGAGGGCACTCAAACTAATTATGGAGTTGCTTTTGTAACCGAAGAAAGTATTCCACGTTTTAGAAGTGATGAGTCATCATTCAAACCAAGATTATGGATTTTATATGAAACAGAAAGTGGAGAAGAACCAGAAGAACCCCCCGAAGAACCTCCAGAGGATACCACTCCATGTGAGATTACATATACAATTTCACCTGAAAATCCTGAATCAGGCGATGAAGTGACAATTTCTGCAACAGCAACAGACAATATCGGTCTTGAATATCTAGCAATAAAAGAAAGTTTGACTATTGAACTATGTTCGTCATATGCAGAAGACGATACAACAACGGAATTAACCTGTGAACATGCAGAAGTGTTATACACACCAGGTAAAACATTTTACATTGAGGCAAATGATTTAGGTAGCGCTTCAGCTCAATTAATTGAAGTTAATATTGATATAGCAGGAACGGGGAGTGACCCTGTTGTAACTCTTGATATTGAATTTGAGGAAGATAACGCTATACCTGCAAAACATAGGTTACTTCCAATGGATGGACAACGAATAGATATCACTGCAACCGCAACTGATCCCGAT
>Ga0180430_10001205_pt1 | contig 26007 bp, 22 predicted proteins | sample SS_ome_9_FD_132999 | JGI IMG/M metagenome (GOLD analysis project Ga0180430, IMG submission 132999) | Hypersaline lake sediment archaeal communities from the Salton Sea, California, USA - SS_1_S_2 metaG | ecosystem: Environmental > Aquatic > Non-marine Saline and Alkaline > Hypersaline >... | reverse complement strand
GGGGAAAGAAACCCGAAGCTTTCGGGGGATGCGACGCTCAGAACGCTCCTTCCGGGCTCCGAGGCGCTGAAGACCGCTCCGTCCGAAAATCGCACCTCGTCGGCGGTGCCGACGTGGAAAGCGGCGGGCACGTCCACCTTGGCGCTCTCCCCGAAAACCACCCCCGCCGGGTTGACGAAGTAGAAGTCCGCCCCGCCCACTTCCGAGCGCAGCAGCCCGTCGATGTTGGAGACTTCGCCCCCCGTGACCCGGCTCACGACGTTCTTTATGTCGTCCGGCCCCGCGAAGACGGCGCTCTCGCCTCGGGCGATCCCGAACCGCCGGAAGCTGTGGAAGAGGTTGCTGCCCGCCCGGCTTCCCAGATCGTGGCCGATACGGTAGTCGGGCCCCTGCAGGGAGACGGCGGGGCCCACCGTGCCGTCGGTGACGATCTGGGCCCTGGCCGAAGACGAAAAAACAAGGAGCGAAAGGAGAAGGATCGCTGCGGAAGCGCTCAGACCCCGGGGAGCGCCTTCCATTTCACAATGCGAACCTGCCGGCGGGAAAGATTTCATGGGGAATCCTCCTCGAGCTCGAAAATCCCGGAAGAAATATTTCGGATCACCAAGTTGTCGCTCGTTTGACAGGACGTGCGGGAGCGGAAACGGCAAGCGCGGGGGTGCGAGAGCGTGTACGAGGCGCTAAAAGGCCTGGCCGATGCTGAAATGGATCTGGTAGCGGTTGAAGGAAGCTTCGTCGGGAAGGTCGGGAGGGTTGATCTGGTAGCCCACGTCCAGCCGCAGAGGCCCCACTCGAGTGGGATACCGGATGCCGCACCCGACGGTATAGCGCAGATTGTCCCACAACAGATGGAAGCTGTCCTCGAAGACGTTGCCGAAATCGAAAAAAAGGACCCCTTCCAAGGAGCGGGGAAACGGGAGGGGAAACCGCCAATCCACATTGCCTTCCAGGAGCGTCAATCCCCCGACGGGCTCCCCCTCTTGATCCACCGCGTCTCCCAATCGCTGATAGGGGTATCCGCGAACGCTGTTGCTCCCTCCCGAAAAGAAACGCTTGAAAATGGGAACGGCGTCGGTGTTCTCCAACTGCCGGATCCCCCCCCATTTCGCCCTCAAAGCCAACACGCCCCACTTGTCCAGCGGGAAGTATTTCCTCCCCTCCAGGGTGAGCTTCACGTAGTCCACTTCCGAGCCCAGCCCCACCGTGGCCCATTCCAGGTTCTGAAAGAACTGGAGCCCGTCGCGGGGGTCCAGAGGGTCGTCCACCCGAATCCAGGAAAGCCCCTGCATGAGAGACGAGACGTAGTATTGCTCGTTCTCCCTGTCCACCACCGGAAATTCGTCGTCCTCCAAGTCCACGTCCACCAGACGATTGGATTCCAGGTTGTGCCCGGCGTAGAGAGTCAGATCGTCTCGAAGGGCGTAGTTGAGACGGGAAACGATATAGAACTTCTCGTTTTCGTAAGACCTCTGGCTTTCGTGACGAAAGCCTCCTCCCACGGTCATCGAGCTGGACTCCCAGGGAAAGTAGGGCTGCAAGAAATCGCTTTCGACGATCTGCTCGATAAAGCTGGCCCGGGCGTTCACCCGAAGCCTCCGGCCGTCCCCCAGGAAATTGCGCATCTCCCATTCCACCCTGCCGCGAAATTCCTCCTCGGTCCCGTACCCCGCCCCCGCGCGGATGGTCTGCTTCTTGCCCTCCTTGAGCAGGATGCGCACGGGCAGATCCACGGCGTCGGTCTCCAGCCCCCTCACATCGAGATCCACGAATTGAAAGAGCTGCAAATCAAGCAGGTTCCTCTGGGATTCCCGAACTTTGAGGCCATCGAACCGCTCTCCGGGCTGAAAGGTCACCTCTCGCAAGACGACCTCCTCCCGAACTTTTTTGCTCCCTTCCACGGTCACGGGGCCGAAAAAGCAAATGGGGCCGGTTTCGACCTTCACGAAAACCTCCCCTTCGTTGGCGTCCTTGCTCAAGCGAGCCCTCAGATCCACTTTCCCCTTGGGATAACCCCACTGGGCCAAGTAGCCGAGAACGCTCTTTTCACAATCCCGGTACTTGCGGGTGGTGAAGCGCATGCTCGGTTGCAGAGGGAGTCGGGGATAGATCTCCTCGCACCAGGGCCCTTCCGTTCGACCGTTCACTTCCAGAAGGACCCGGCGGACCATCATGGGAGGACCTTCCTCCACCTCGATGTCGATGCGCACGTCGCGCCCCTCCAGAGGCGTCACCCGGCGGGACGCCACCCGCGCATGGTAGAACCCCCGACTGAGGTAGAACTTCTCCACTCGACGAACATCTTCGTCCAGCACCTCTTCGTCCAGGGGAGCCGACCGGAGCCAGCCCAAGCGACCTTTTTCGGAAGTGTCCAGGATTTCCTTCAATTCGGCTTCCCGAAAGCTCTTCACTCCCGAAAACCGGATGAAGCGAACCTGAAGAACCTGAAGGGAGGGGGGAGGCTCGGCAGCTTCGCGGGACGGAGGCTCGGCGGCCCAAAGCGGCAAGACCCCTCCCCATGTCCACAAGGTCCATGTCAGAAGCCAAAGCCCGAGCGAAGCGCGAAAAATCACGGCCAAGCACCGTTTCAAAAGAGTGCGGCGGGCTTCAGAGCTGATCCAGCTTCTTTTGGGCGATCTGGGCCTGAGGCGTGTTGGGATAGTTTTCCACAATGCGCTTGTAAAGGATTCGGGCGGCCGTGGAGTCTCCCAGCCTTTCGTAGGCCACTCCCTGCTTGAGCAGCCCGTAGGGGGCCTTGTTGCCTTTGGGGTAGCGATCCAGCAGCTTTTGATAGGCTTCCACGGCTTCCCGGTACTTTTGCTCCTCGAAATAGCACTCCCCCACCCAGTAAAGGGCGTTGTCGGCCAAGCCGGCCTTGGGATCGCTCCGCAGGAAATCCAGAAAGGCTTCCCTCGCCCGGGAAAATTCTCCCTCTTGGAACCATTGCAGTCCCTTGTCGTAAAGGGTCCCCCCCGACGCCCCGGAAGAGGGAGCAGCCTCGGAGCCCGTGGATTCCATCGGGGAAGAGGAGGCCTGCGCGGAAGACGCCGGCCGGGGCGAGACCGACGCGGAAGACGAAGAGACGGGCGCGGCGAGGCTTCGTCGCTCCTGCTCCTCCAATCGCCCTTCGAGGCTTCCCAGCTTCACCTGAAAGGCTTCCAACCGCGCATGCATGTCGGCCAGGGTAGGCCCTTCGTCTTTTTCCGCTTGCCTGCCCTCGGCACCGTGGATGCGGCGCTCCAGTCCTCCCACCCTTTCTTCCAGCTCCTGAATCCGCAATCCCAAAGTTTGAACGCTTTGCTGCAAAGGGACCAGCTCCGTGGTCGTCACGCATCCCGCCAAAAGAAAAGGGAGGACCGCCGCCATGGCGAAACGGAAGACTTCTCCCGGCAGCCCTCCATTTCCGACGCCTCGTTTCGAGCCGTTGCCCCCTGCATTGTCCGGCCGCCCAAGACGAGCCCGCCACAATGAGCCTTCACGGATTTCGAATTCACCTTTCATTGCGTGAAACTCCTTTGGTCGTTTCCGAGCGCTTCACACCCGAACTGGGAATCCCGGCGGAAAAGGGGAAAGGGGAGGGGACGAGCCCTGCCGTGCCATCAATAGTGCAAGACGAAGTGGGCCCTTCGATTCACAGCCCAGGAAGCGTCGTCGTGACCGAATGCGATGGGTCGCTCTTCTCCGTAGCTGATCATGCTCAACCTGTCGGGATCTATGCCGGAGTTGACGAGATACTGCCAGGCGCTGTTGGCCCGTTGCTCCCCCAGGGCCAGGTTGTACTCGTTGGTGCCCCGCTCGTCGCAGTGGCCCTCGACGGTCACGCTCACCGCGGGATAACGTCTGAGGAAATCCACCTTGCGGTCCAAAACCATCCTGTTGTCTTCGTTGAGCACGAAGGCGTCGTAATCGAAAAACAAATCCTCGTTCTCGAAGGATTGGGCCCTTTCCAAAAATTCGTTCAGCTCCGCCTCGGAATAGATCCCCAGCTCCTTCCACCGGGGGTCGTTCCAATCGGACAATCCCGCAGGAGGGGCGGCGGGCGCTCCGGATTCGCGAATCCCGGTCCCCAGATTGAGCTCCGGCTGAATGGGTACTTGCTTCTTGGCACAGGCGCTCAGGATCGCCAGACACATCAGGATGAAAAAGACCCCGCCCAGCTCCGTGTATCCTCTTTTCATCGTCTTCCTCCCCATGTCATGAAGCCCACTGCCCACTGTTTTCAAGCGTGGATCCTCGCACCGACGACCCCGCCATCCCGTCGAAATCTCGCTCTTCTCCCTGGACTATCGGTCCGTAAAGTAGGGGGACCAGTCGGGAAGCCGCTGGGACCCGGCCATCTTGGTCAGACGTCTCGATTCGGTTCCGTCCAGGTTGGTGATCCACACGGCCGATCGGCCTCCCCGGGTCGAACTGAAAGCCAGCATGCGACCGTCGGGCGACCAAGTGGGCGACTCGTTGCTGCCCCCGCCCCGGGTCACCCGGCGCTTGTCCGTTCCGTCCGGCCGGATGAGAAAAATCTCGTGGCTCCCCCCGGTGAGACCGCTGTAGGCGATCCAGTCTCCCCCGGGCGACCACGCAGGCGACGTGTTGTATTCCCCTTCGAAGGTGATGCGGCGCTCCTCTCCCCCCTCCACCTCGAGGACGTAGATCTGAGGGCTCCCGCTTTCGCCCGAAACGTAGGCCAGCCTGCGACCGTCGGGCGACCAGCTGGGAGACACTTCGATGGCCCAGCTTCCCGCCAAACGACGCCGCACGCTCCCGGAATCCGTCAGAAGGTATATGTCGGGATTCCCCTTCCTGGAAAGGGTGGCCGCCAGCTCCGAAGCCCCCGGTCTCCAAGCCGGCGCGATGTTCAGTCCCTTGTAGCCCGAAAGGAGCCTTCGAGATCCCTTAAGGAGATCGAGCACGAAAATCTTGGGGCTTCCCTCGAGGTAGCTGACATAGGCCATGCGGGCTCCATCGGGGCTCCAGGCGGGCGAGAGGCTGATGCTCCCGTCCCGGGTGATGGGAACCGGGTTTTCCCCGTCGAAATCCACCACATGGATTTCCTTGACGTTCCCTTCCACCTGCACGAAAGCGATCTTGGTCTCGAAAATCCCTCGCTTCCCCGTGAGCGTCAACAAAACCTCATCGACGAATCGATGGATCATGGCCCGGCCGTCCCCGGCCCGGCCCTCGAAAACCTTGCCCAGGATCCTTTTGCCGTTCACCACGTCGAACAATCGAGCTTCCAGCCGAAGGGAGCCGCCCTTCACCTCGTACAAGGCGCGAATCAGGAATTCGACATCGATCTTCTTCCACCGATCGAAACGAACCTCCTTTTCCGTCACTCCGATGGTTTCGGCGTCCCCGGGGAAGAGCGCCGGGTCCACTTGACGGAAAAACCCTGAAATCTCTATATCTTTTCTCAGGGTCCCCACCATCTCGCGACCCAAGTCCTTCTCCCGGCGATTCTGCCACTTAAAATCCGGAATTGCAATGGGAAGCTTCTCGAAATTGGGCCGGGTGATGTCGATGTAAGCCCTTTCCCCCCCGCAAAACGCCGGCCAAGCCAGGCACGAAACGGCAACCACAAGCCATACCCGCAGAAACCGAGCTGCGGGGACCTTTGCACCGGCCGACATTTTCAAGGCCCGCCCTTTCGTCATTGCAGGTCCTCGGGGCGAAATCGCACCCCGATCTCTTCCTGATCCTGCGGGTAAGCCTTGGGAAAAGGAGGCAGGGGGTCCGCCTTGAGGACCGCTCGCACCACCGATTTGTCGAACAGATCGTTGCCCGACTGCTTCTCGAACCGGTGACTCAAGATTTTGCCGTCCCTGCGAACCCGAACGACAAGAATCGCTTCCAATTCCCGAGCCTCCTTGAGGGTTTCGGGGAGCAGCCATTTGCGACGCACGGCATCCCAAACTTCGGGCAGATACATGCGAAAGAGAAGGTCCGTGCGATTCCCCCCCCGCACCCGTCCGCTTTCCGGCGAGGAATCGGAAGGAGAGGTTGCCCGGGAGGGGGCCGGGGGAGTTTCGCGCCGGGGAATAAGCTCGTCGAGGCTCTTTTCCAGGGAAGCGGAGCCGCGGCGGCTCAGACGCGGGGCCCGGGACGGGCTGATCTTTTTCACCGCGGGCTCCGAAGCGGGCTCGTCCACCCGCAGCTTCCGAATGGGCACGGCGGGGGCCGAATCGTCCCCGGAAGCCCCCGAAGCCGAAGAAGCGGCCGACGACGCGTCGGAAGCGCTCTTGGGGGACGTTGCGGACAGCTCGTCCCCGGCCACCAGATCCACCGAATAATACTGGAGAGCATCCCCGTCGCGGGCCCCTTGAAAGACGGGCAACAGGGAAGCGGCGAGCACCGCCGCCAAATGAATCAGCAGGGAGCAGCCCACGCCCAGCATCCAGTCCCTGCGGGAAAGCTCCCCTCTGGAAACGGTCGAAGCTTCCATGACTCCCGCCTCAATCCCCGGAAGAATCGGGGGAAGAATCGCCGGAAGGAGAAGTCACCATGCCGATGCGGGTCACCCCCGCGCGACGGATGGACCCCATGACCCGCATCACCAAGCCGTAGGGAAGATTCTCGTCGGCCTTCAGGAAAACCCCGCCCCGGTCGGCGCGGTCCCGGTACAAAGCCTTGAGCTTGGGCTGCAAAACGCCCATCTCCACGGCGCTCTCGTTGATGTAAACCTTCCCCTTCCCGTCGATGGACACGATGAGCCGCTCCTCCTCGGCGGGAATGTTGGGCGCCGCCACGCGGGGCAGATCCACGTCCACCCCCTGAACCATCAAGGGAGCGGTCACCATGAAAATGATCAGCAGCACCAGCATCACGTCCACGAAGGGCGTCACGTTGATCTCCGTCATCAACCGGCGCCCGGAGCCGTTGCCTTGCATCTCGATCTCCCCGGGAAAGCCCTTCCGCCCGCCTCAGCGCGAACGGCGGATGAGGTCCCGCTTGAGCATGTTGAGAAAATCCCGCATGAAGTGGTTCATTTCGTTGTCGAGTATCCGGATGCGGTTGGAAAAGTGGTTGTAGGCCACCACGGCGGGGATGGCCGCCCCCAGCCCCACGGCGGTGGCCACCAGGGCCTCGGAGATCCCGGGGGCCACCACGGCGAGGTTGGCGCTGCCTTTGAGGCCGATTTCATGGAAGCTGTTCATGATGCCCCACACCGTCCCGAACAAGCCGATGAAAGGGGCCGTGCTTCCCGTGGTCGCCAGCAGGGGCAGCAAGCGCTCCATCCTTTGCAACTCCGCCAGCACCGCCCCCTCCATGGCTCGCTGAACGCTTTCCAGCCACGCTCCGGGCTCCATTTTCGCCTCCGCGGAGCTTTTCAGCTCCACGGACTTGCTCAGTCGCCCCAGCTCCTCGTACCCCGTTCGAAAGACTCGAACAATATGGCTTTCTTCGAAAAAATGGCTGTCCTTGTACAGGTTGGACAAATTGGTGCGCTCGATGAAAAGGTCCATGAACTGCTCGGATTCCTTGCGCACCCTCTTGATCATGCGCAACTTGACGAAGATCACGCACCAGCAGGCCAGGGACATGAGAGCCAGAATCAGCAGGACCGCCTTCACCATGGGCCCCGCCTGGTAGATCATGGTGAAGACGCCGTCCGCCCCCCCCACGCCGTATATGTTGACCGCTTCCGATACCGCTTCCGATGCCGCGTACGCCCAAGCCGAAAGGATACTCACTACCATGAATCCGCTTCCTCTACGAAAGGCCGAGTCGATCCAGGGCCGCCACGATGGCAGGCAGGGCCTCCCCCGCCCGTTCCGGGATGTACAAATGAGCCAGAGTCGAAGTCAATTCCGTGTGAGAAGGGTTGATCTCCACGATGAGCGCGCCGCGCTTCCGGGCCAGGAGAGGCAGCCAGGAAGCCGGAGCCACCGTGGCGGAAGTGCCCACCACCATCAGAAGATCGCATCGGCCCGCTTCCTCGTTGCCTTCGTGATAGGCGTGAGCCGGCACGCTCTCTCCGAAAAGCACGAAGTCCGGCCTCAGCACCCCGCCGCAGGAGCACGCGGGAGGCAGGATCTCCAAGGAAACGGCCTCCCGCATCACGTGACGGCCACACTCCGTGCAGCTCATGGTGCGGTTGTGTCCGTGATACTCGATCACCTTCCGGCTGCCCGCCTTCCAGTGGAGGCTGTCCACGTTTTGAGTGATCACCGCCTTGACAAGCCCGCGCTCCTCCAGCCGCGCCAAAGCCAGATGGGCCGCGTTGGGACGGGCCCCGGCGAACAGCTCGTCCATCTCCAGGAACATCTTCCACACCTTGGCCGGATCGGCATGGAAGCTCTCGACGCGCCCGTATTCGTCGGGATCGTAGCGGGACCAGAGCCCTCCGGCGCTGCGAAAATCCGGAATGCCGCTTTCCACGGATATGCCGGCCCCCGTGAGCACGACGGCGTGCCGGCTCTCTCGAAGTTTGCGAGCCACCCTTTCACACTTCTCCATATTCCCCGGCACCTTCTGAAAATCTCCAATAGAATGAATATGTTATACTAGATTGCCCGGAAGGCTTCTGTCAAGACGTTTCCTTCCGCTCCGAGGGGGCTTCACTTCACGATCTTGAGCCGCTGATTGTGGCGTATGAGATCTCCCTTGAGATTGTTCCACCGCCGCAGCTCGTTGACGCTCACCTTGTAGCGCTCGGCGATGACTCCCAGGCTCTCCCCCTTGCGAACCCGGTGATGCACCACTCCGGATCCTCCCGACGGGCGATCGGGAGCAATCCGTTGAAGTTGCTTCCTGAACCTTTCACCACTCCCTCGGGGCACTCGAATCACGTGGGAGCCCGAGGGCAGGGTGTCGGAAATGAACGCCGTGTTGAGCAGCCTGAAATGGCGATAGGGAACGCCGGCGGCCCTGGCGGCCCGTTCAATGGGAACGGGATGGGGCACGGTCACGCTCACCCGATCCACGGCGACTTCGGGATAGGCGGCCCCTTGGGGCAAACGATAACCGTACAGCTCGGGCCGGCTCAAAACCTCCTTGATCGCCAGAATCCTTAAAATATAACGCTCCGTCTCCGTGGGCAAATCCAGTTGATAGTAACTCCCCACCCTCTGCCTTTCCAATTCCCGGCGCACCCGTCCCTCGCCGCAATTGTAGGCCGCCATGGCCAGTGCCCAGTTGTGAAACATCCCGTGCAAATCGGCGAGGTAGGCCAGGGCTCCGTTGGTGGCCTTTTCAAAATCGCGGCGCTCGTCCACATGACCGTTCTGCTCCAGACCGTAACGCCGCCCCGTGCTCTTGATGAACTGCCAAGGCCCCGTCGCTCCCTTGGGAGAACGGGCGTAGAAGAGCAAGTCGCTCTCGGCCACGGCCAGGTACTTGAGGTCGTCGGGCAGGCCCCGCCGACGCAGTTGCTCCTCGACCCAGGGGAAATAGCGGTTCATGCGCTTGAGCCACAAATAAACCTGGGCGTGACCGTAAACCACGATGGTGAACTCCCGGTCGAAGCGCTCCCACACCACGGGATCGTCGAGGGGAACGGGCTCGCCGCACAATCGGGCCTTCTCGGGAGTCGGATAGAAAGGCACGCTCCATCCCCCCGACGCGGGGGAGCCCGGGGAATCGGGACGCATTCCCGAGTCCGCGCCTCCCCCCCAGCACCACGCCACCACCACGGCCGCCATCAGGACCCATAAACGATTTCCCTTCACCTCCATCTCCTTTCGACGGTCTCCGGCTCACCATTCCGGGCTTTGGGTTGGAAGGACGAAAGATTCGACGCATTCAAGGACCGTGCAGGGGCCGACCGTCACGGCTTGCACGGTCCGAAAGGCTGGAAACAACAGGGAAAGCCCTCAGGAACAGATTTCCAGGGCGTTGAAGAAAAAGCCGATCTCCGCGGCCGCCGTCTCGGGACTGTCGGACCCGTGGACCACGTTCCGCTCGATATCCGTGGCGAAAGAATGCCGGATGGTACCGGGCTCCGCCTCCTTGTAATTGGTGGCCCCCATGAGCTTTCGGTTCCTCTCGATGACGTTCTCCCCCTCCAGCACCATCACCACCGCGGGCCCCGAAGACATGAAATCCGTGAGACTGTCGTAAAAGGGCCTTTCCCGGTGGACCGCGTAGAACTCCATGGCCCGATCCTTGGTCAGCCGCACCATCTTCATGGCCGCTATTTTGATGCCGGCCTCCTCGAACCGCTTGACCACTTCCCCGATCAGCCCCCGGCGAACGCCGTCGGGCTTGACAATCGACAAGGTACGCTCCATTTTCCAACACCTTTCCGTAACGATTCGACAACGATGACTCTCTCGCACCCGCGCACATCAAGAAATGAAGATTTCAACGGTTTCCGGCTTCATGGCCTTCCCACGAGCCATTCCTTACTCACATGCTTGTTAAACGATCAAAAGTCAAGCCCGGAAATGGAGCTCTCCCCCATCGCCCCTTGCAATCTCCCCCGAATAAAAACCCTCGCCCCTTCCTCCTTCAAGCCCTTTCTTCTCGACGAAAAAAGCGCGGCGGCGGCGGTGTCCGCCACCGCATGCAAAACGGCACAATAAGGTATCAACCCCCAAGATTTGGGTAACATTTTTGTAGAGAACGTGCTATGGAAAGGTTGAAATTGCAAACCCCAAGAAACGTTCGAGGATGGAAAGCGAATGGAGGACTACAGCTATCTGGAATTGCAGACCTTGCACGAGATCGCGCTGGCCCTGACCCAATCGGAGGAATTTCGCGTCCAGTTGGAGCAGGTGCTGGAAATCTTGAGCAGGAGGCTGGGGATGGAGCGCGGAATGGTCTCCATCCTCGATCTGCGCACGGGGGAAGCCCGGCTGGACGTCGCCCGCGGGGTGGACATCGGCAAGGAGGGCGTCACCTACCAGCCGGGGGAGGGAATCACGGGAAAGGTGGCCCAGACGGGACGCCCCATGGCCGTGGCCGACCTCGGCCACGAGACCCACTTTCTGGATCGAACGGGGGCCCGCGGGAAGCTCGACCGCGAGGGCCTGGCCTTCCTTTGCGTGCCCATCTTCTACCGAAATCGAGTGGTGGGGGTGCTGTCGGCGGACAAGCTGGCCCGCCAAGTGAGGAATCTGGACCACGAGGTCGGGTTTCTGGGATCCGTGGCGGAGCTTCTGGGCAAGGTGGCCCATTTTCGCGCCGTGGAGGAGGAAAACCTCAGACTGAGGCGCATGGTGGCCGAGGCTCGACGGCCCAAGACCAGCATCATCGGCCGGTCCAAGGTCATCCAGGAGGTCCTTCGCCAGATCGATCAGGTTTCCGACACCAACACCACGGTGCTGATTCACGGGGAGACGGGGTCGGGAAAGGAGCTGGTGGCCCGGGCCATTCACGAGAACAGCCGAAGGGGTCGGGGCCCCCTGGTCCAGGTGAACTGCGCCGCCATGCCGGACACCCTGCTGGAAAGCGAGCTGTTCGGCCACGAAAAGGGGGCTTTCACGGGGGCCGTCACCCGCAGGCGGGGCCGGTTCGAGGAAGCCCGGGAGGGCACCATCTTCCTGGACGAAGTGGGGGAGCTCTCTCCCATCGCCCAGGCCAAGCTCCTGCGGGTGCTCCAGGAAAAGGAGTTCCAGCCCCTGGGGTCGTCGCGCACCGTCAAGGTGGACGTGCGAGTGGTCGCCGCCACCAACAAGGACCTGGAACAGGAAGTGGCTTCGGGCGGATTCCGCTCGGACTTGTTCTACCGCCTCAACGTTTTCCCCATTTTTCTCCCCTCCCTGCGCGAACGGGGCCCGGACATCCTCCTGCTGGCGGACTACTTCGTTCTCAAATACTCCAAGGAGTTCGAAAAGCGGGTCACCCGCATATCCACCGCCGCCATCGACATGCTCATGGCCTACCACTGGCCGGGCAACGTGCGGGAGCTGGAAAATTGCATGGAGCGGGCCGTGCTTCTGGCCAACGGGGAGGCCGTGGAGGCGCGCCACCTTCCCCCCACCATCCAGATGAAGCCCGAAAACATGCAGAAGCGAAACCGGGGCAAGCTGGAAGTGCTCGTGAGCACCTTCGAGAGGGACCTGATCACCGACGCTCTCAAGGACGCCCGGGGCAACCAGTCCCAGGCCGCCAGGCTCCTGGGCACCACCAAGCGGATCATTCAATACAAAGTCCAGAAATACGGAGTGGAAGCCCGAAGGTTCCGGGCCAAATCTTCCGCCTGACCCCCCGAAAGCGTTTTGGAGCCCATTTTGCTAATCCGTTAGGAAGAAGCGACGACTCTGCGAGGAATTTCGAAAATGCTTGTGGCACTGGCCCAAATCAACCCCCTCATCGGGGATTTTCCCGGCAACGCGGACAAAATCGTCGCGTTCGCCCGACGGGCGAGAGAACGGGATTGCGACCTCGTGGTGTTTCCCGAATTGGCCCTCACGGGCTACCCTCCCCGGGACCTTCTGGACAAGCCCTCCTTCATCCGGGACAGCTACGCCCACTGGCCGCCCGTGCTGGAGGCCAGCCGGGGAATCGGCATCCTGTGCGGGGTGGCGGCCCCCAACGAGGCATCCACGGGAAAGCCCCTTCACAACTCGGCCCTGCTGGCCGCGGAAGGCCGAATCGTCGCTCGCGCCCACAAGCGACTGCTCCCGTCCTACGACGTTTTCGACGAAGAGAGGTATTTCGAGCCCGGGAGGGAATCCGTCGTCCTGGATTTCCGGGGAGAGCGCCTGGGACTGACCATCTGCGAAGACGTGTGGAACGTCCCGGAGTTTTTGCCCCACTTTCCCTATCCCGTGGACCCCGTGGAGGAGCTGAGGAAGCGGTCCGTCGAGGTGCTGATCAACCTGTCGGCGGCCCCCTACTACCGGGGCAAGGCTTCGTGGATGAGCGAGCTCCTTCGCGGCCACGCCGTGAAGTCGGGCATGCAGGTGATTCACGTGAATCAGACGGGAGGCAACGACGAGCTGATCTTCCAAGGGCACAGCATGGCTTTCGACGCTTCCGGAAACCTTTCGGCCCTGGGGGCGGACTTCCGGGAGGATTTGGTGGTTTACGACACCAGAACCGGCAAGGGAGACCTGCGCCCTTCGGGATTGGACGAAACCCGGGAAGTCGAAGAGGCTCTGGTGCTCGGCCTTCGGGATTACGTGCGCAAGTGCGGGTTCCGAAAGGTGGTGCTGGGACTGAGCGGCGGCATCGATTCGGCGGTGACGGCCTGCGTGGCCGTTTCGGCCCTGGGGTCGGAAAACGTTTTGGGAGTGGCCATGCCCGGCCCCTACAACGCCCCCGAAAGCCTCGCCGACAGCCGGGAGCTGGCCCGCCGCCTGGACATCGCCTTCACCACGGTCCCCATTTCCGAAATGTTCCGCACGGTCCTGAAAAGCCTCTCCCCCGCTTTCGGGGACCTTCCGCCGGACACCGCGGAGGAGAATCTCCAGGCGCGTTTGAGGGGCATGGTCCTCATGGGCTTCTCCAACAAGTTCGGCCGCCTCCTTCTCAACACGGGCAACAAATCGGAGCTGGCCGTCGGGTACTGCACCCTTTACGGGGACATGAACGGAGGCCTTTCGGTGCTGGGAGACGTTCCCAAGACCCTGGTGTACGGCATCGCGCGGGACCTGAGCCGGCGCTACGGGTGGATACCCGAGGGCACTCTCGCCCGTCCCCCTTCGGCGGAATTGCGCCCCGACCAGAAAGACGAGGATTCCCTGCCCCCCTACCCGGTTCTGGACGGCGTGTTGGAGGCCTACGTGGAAAAGCGGAAGCCGGCGGAAGAAATCGTCGCTCAAGGCTGGGACCCCCGAGTGGTGAACTGGATCATCGACCGCGTGGACCACAACGAGTACAAGCGATGGCAGGCCCCCCCCGTTCTCAAGGTCACCACCAAAGCCTTCGGGTCGGGGCGACGGTTTCCCATCGCTCACGGCTACAGGCACTCGATCTCCAACGGAAAGGAAGAGCATGAAGAAGATTGAAGCGATCATCAAGCCGTTCAAGCTGGACGACGTGAAGGAGAAGCTCGCCGAGCTGGGCATCAAGGGCATGACGGTGTCGGAAGTTCGAGGCTTCGGACGCCAGAAAGGGCACACGGAGATTTACCGCGGGGCCGAATACGTGGTGGATTTTCTGCCCAAGATCAAGATCGAGGTGGCCGTGGCCGACGAGCGCGTCAAAGAGGTGGTGGATTGCATCTGCCAAGCCGCCCAGACGGGCAAGATCGGCGACGGAAAGGTTTTCATTCTGCCCCTGGAGGAGACCGTTCGCATCCGCACGGGGGAGCTGGGGGAAAGCGCTTTGTAGGCAACCGGCCGGGACGATCCCGATGGCGATGGCGACGGCAACGGATTCCGAGCGATCGGCGCGCTTCGCCATATCCGCGAAAGCGGGCGTCCCGGGCGGTTCTTCCATATTGCGGCCGTGCGGGAGCAGGGGATGCTCGCCGGCACGAAGTCGAAACGACCCCGGAGAAGTGCATGAAGCAGCAAGAAAATTGGAGGCCCATCCAACGGCTCGCGGAGGCTCGTCAAGCCTTTCGAGAAACCTGTTTGCAGGATGTTCCCGGAGTGCTGGCGGCGCGCACTCACGCGGAAACCGTCCACTCCATTCTGAGAGAAGCCTTTCAAGGAGAAGATCTTCCGCCTTCCAAGTGGGCCCTGGCGGCCATAGGGGGGTTCGGCCGAGGAGAGCTGAGCTTTCTGTCGGACCTGGATCTCCTGGTCATCCACCAGGACCGCCTCCCCCGCCCCCTTCGGGAAGCCGTCCAGAAGCTCGTGTACGGGCTATGGGACGCCGATTTCGACGTGGGCCACCTCATCGGCTCCGTTTCATCGGTCAAAAGACTGGTGAAGGAGGACTTCTCCGTCCTGACCTCCCACATGGAAGCCCGCTTCATCGCCGGAGACGAAGATTTCTTCCGACGTTGGCGGGACGGCTTCATCCATTCCCGCGGGGCCCGTCATCAAAAACGTCTGTATCAAGACCTCGCCCGCTATCGCGCCGAGCGCCTGCACCGCTACGGCGAGACCGCCTATCTTTTGGAGCCCCACGTCAAGGAGGGGGGAGGAGGGCTCAGGGATTTGCACACGCTGCGCTGGGCCGCCACGGCTTGCCTCGGAGACCCCTCCCCGGAAGCCATGGTCCGCGAGGGGTGGCTCAGGGAGGAGGAAAAGCTCTGGCTGGAGCAGGCCCGAGATTTCCTGTGGCGAGTGCGTCTGCAACTGCATGCCTTGAACGGTCGCCGACAGGACCAGTTGCTCTTTTCCGAGCAGGAAAAGCTGTGCGGGCGGCTGGGGTTCATGGACGGGGAGCAGGTTTCCGCCGTGGAAGCCTTCATGCATCACTACTACCGCCACACGGCGCGCGTGAGACGCACCACCGGCTTCATTTTCGACGTTCTCGAGGAACGGTACGGACACAAGGGCCCCGTTCGCTACAAGTGGGGCCGCAAGCGCATCCTGCCCGGTCCCCTGCTCCTGGAAGGCCGGCACATCCGGTTTCTCCAGCCCGAATTGATTCCCGAAGACCCGCGATCGCTCATGGGGATCTTCTGGCAGGCCATTCGCTCCGGAGCCTACTTTCACCATGAAACGGGACGCATCATACGGGAAAATCTGCGCTATTTCCAAGATTCCGCCCGGCAGGACCCGCAAGTCGTCCAACAGTTCTTCGACATTCTTCTGGACCCGGAGCACGCCTTCTCCTCCCTGAACACCATGATGGAAACGGGCCTTCTCCAGACGTTCATGCCCGAATTCGCCCTGGTGCGCTACCGTGCCCAGTACGACGTGTACCACTTGTACACCGTGGACGAGCACCTCCTGCGAACCGTCCAGGAGCTGCACCGCCTGGAGCGGGAGAGCGACGATCCTCTGATTTCGGACATTTTCGTTCACATCGAAAACCGCGCGGTCCTCTTTCTGGCCGCCCTGCTCCACGACGTCGGCAAACGGCAGGGGACGAGCCACTCCATCCGGGGGGCCGAGCTGGCCCGCGACATCGCCGGCCGCTTGAAGCTCGCCCCCACCAAGACCGAGCTGCTTTGCTTCCTCGTCGAAAATCACCTCCTCCTGCCGGAGACCGCCCTCAAGCGAGACCTGAGCGATGAAAAGCCCCTCGTCCAGTGCTCCATCCAAGTGGGAAGCCGGGAGCGTCTCCGATTGCTCTATCTTCTGGCCATCGCGGATTCCCGCGCCACCGGTCCCGGGGTGTGGAACACGTGGCGCTCGGCCTTGCTCAAGGAGCTGTTTCTCAAAGTGGACGGGATTCTTTTTCGAGGAGACTGGAAGGGAGAGGACGTGCAAAGGCGCCGGGAAGAGGTTCGAGAGGAAGTGCTCACCCTGGCCAGGGGCGACTTCGACCCCGCTCCCCTCTCCCTTTGGCTGGACGGGCTTTCCTCCCGCTACCTCCTGTCCCAGGAGCCCGAAGACATCCTCGCCCACTACGGCATGGAGCTGACCCTGACCCGCACCCCCCTGGCCTTCGACGCCAAGCCCTACGAAGGGGAGATGTGGCGGATCACCCTGGCCACCGCCGACCGCCACGGGCTTTTCTCGCTCATCACCGGCGTCCTGTGGGCTCACGGGCTCAACATCCTGGGGGCGGACATTTACACCCGCCGATCGGGAATCGCCCTGGACATTCTCGTAGTAGAGCGCCTTCTGGACCCCCTCCACTCCCGGGAAGCTTTGAAAAGAATCCGAGAAGACCTCGCCGCCGTCCTCCAAGACCGAAGCCGCCTCCCCGAGATCCTCCGGGGAAAACGGCGGTCCCCCCTCCTTCAGCCCAAAGCCCTTCCCCGCCGCGAAGACCGAGTGATCATCTACGAGGAGGCTTCGGACCGGTTCACCGTCCTCGAAGTCTATACGTGGGACCGACCCGGAGTGCTTTTCGTCGTCAGCGACACCCTTTACCGCCTGGGCATCTCCATCCGTCTGGCCAAGATCTCCACCCCCGGAGCCCAAGTGGCCGACGTGTTCTACGTGACGGACGAAAAGGGCGCCAAGCTCATGGAGCCCGAAATGCACCGGCAAGTGGAAAAAGGCTTGCTGGAAGCTCTGGCGGGACTTCAGTAGGCAGGGGTCGGTGGGCAGTGGGCAGGGGTCGGTCAACTTTGTTTTCGTGGGTCTTCCGCGCCTCGTCATGCCGGGCGAAGCGGACGGGAGCTGCAACAATTTTGTAGATTCCCCCTCCCCGGGACGGGAACCGCTCCAAAGCCCCCGAGCCCTTGGATTTCCTTCGGAATTTCCTCTTTCGACACCGTGGTTGAAAAAAGACTCCCTCAAGAACAGTACATTTTTGTAGATTTCAGGGCGGGAAGGAAGAACCTGGAAGAGAGACGAAGGGGAAAGGAGCCTCGAAGAAAAAGCCAATCCATTGGAAAATCGGAAAAAATCCTGAAAATGGAGATTTTGGCAAGGGAATTGCTCGATAACGAGGGCAACAACGAAAACGGATGACGAACAAAGAGTCCCCATTCATTCATTTCGGATGCAAGGAGAAAATGCGATGACCCCCAAGGAAGTATTGAGCTTCGCCAAGGAACAGGGCGTTAAGATGGTGGATTTCCGCTTCATGGATTTTCCCGGCTTGTGGCAGCACTTTTCCATTCCCATCGGGGAGCTGGGAGAATCGGACTTCGAGGACGGCTACGGCTTCGACGGCTCGAGCATCCGCGGATGGCAGCCCATCAACGCCAGCGACATGCTCGTGGTGCCCGACCCCGATTCGGTCATCGTCGATCCTTTCATGGAAGTTCCGACGTTGTGCATGATCTGCAACATCGTGGACCCGGTGACCAAGGAAAAGTACACGAGAGACCCGCGCCACATCGCCCAGAAAGCCGAAGCCTATCTGCGGTTCACGGGCATCGGAGACACGGCCTTCGTGGGCCCCGAAGCCGAGTTCTTCATCCTGGACGACGTGCGCTACGACTGCGCTCCCCAGTACGGGTTCTACTTCCTGGATTCCAACGAGGGAATCTGGAACAGCGGGCGCATGGAAAACCCGAACCTGGGGTACAAGCCCCGCCACAAGGAAGGCTACTTTCCGGTGCCTCCCACGGACTCCCTCCAGGACATGCGCACGGAAATGGTGCTGACCATGGAGAAGATCGGCGTCCACATCGAGTGCCAGCATCACGAAGTGGCCACGGCCGGCCAGGCGGAGATCGACATGAAGGCGGCCCCTCTGGTCAAAATGGCCGACCAGCTCATGTGGTACAAATACGTGGTGAAGAACGTGGCCCGCCGCCATTGCAAGACCGTGACCTTCATGCCCAAGCCCCTCTACGGCGACAACGGCTCCGGCATGCACACCCATTTGAGCATCTGGAAGGACGGCAGCCCCCTTTTCGCCGGCGACAAGTACGCGGGGTTGAGCGAGATGGCCCTTCACGCCGTGGGCGGCGTTCTTCAGCACGCGGCGGCCCTGTGCGCCTTCACCAACCCCACCACCAACTCGTACAAGCGGCTGGTGCCCGGCTACGAAGCGCCCGTGAATCTGGCCTACTCCAGCCGCAACCGCAGCGCTTCGGTGCGCATCCCCATGTACTCGCCTTCGCCCAAGGCCAAGCGCATGGAAGTGAGGTTCCCCGATCCGTCCTGCAACGGCTATCTGGCTTTCAGCGCCCTGCTCATGGCGGCCCTGGACGGCATCCAGAACCGCATCGACCCGGGCGATCCCCTGGACAAGGACATCTACGCCCTCAGCCCCGAGGAGCTGGCCGACGTGCCCTCCACCCCGGGCTCCCTGGAGGAAGCCCTGGACGCTCTGGAAGACGACAACGAGTTTCTCCTCAAGGGCGACGTGTTCACCGAGGACGTCATCGAAAAGTGGATCGACTACAAGCGCGAGAACGAAGCCGATCCCGTGAAGCTGCGTCCGCACCCCTACGAGTTCATGCTCTACTTCGACATTTGATGGCCCGCTTCGGCGGCCTCCCGCCCGGAACGGCAGGGTCCCCTCCCCCTCCGTTCCGGGCATCCTCCCCTCTCCCCCGTCGGGCGCGACGCCCGGCGGGGGAGCCTCTTCTTCGAAGATCGGAGGTTTCCCTACCCTTCCCCCTTTCCTTGTGATATGGAATTGGACCGTTTTCGAAAAGGAAGCCAACACAAGGAAAGGAAGCCTCTCACCATGAAAACCTGGACGGGCGTCGAGCTGACGTGCCCGGAAGCCCTCGCCGACGAGCTGGCGGCCCAAGCGGCCCAGCTGTTCCAAGTGGCCGTCGAGGTGAACGGAGACCGGGTCCTTTTCTATCCGCCCCGGGAACGGTCTCCGGAGGATGTGGAAAGGGCCCTGGACACCCTCCTGAAGGGCTTCGCCCGGGCACTTTCCCTTCCAAGCCGCCTTCTCTATCGCGTCTTTTCCCTGGAAGACGAAGGGTGGGCCCACCGGTGGAAGGAGCATTTCAAGCCCTTGCACGCGAGCCGCTCCCTGGTGGTGCGCCCCACGTGGGAGTCCTACGAGGCGGGACCGGGAGAGCGCGTCATCGTCATGGACCCCGGCCAGGCTTTCGGCACGGGACACCATGAAACCACCCGCCTTTGCCTGCAATGGCTGGAAGATCAACGCATACCCCGAGAAGGAGGCGGCGGCTCGGTGCTGGACGTGGGCACGGGAACGGCGATTCTGGCCATGGGGGCGGCCCTTCTGGGCTGGCAATCCGTTCGGGCCGTGGACACGGACCCCGAGGCGGTGAAGGCGGCCGGAGAGAACATCGCCCTCAACGGTCTCCGGGAGCGCGTCCGTCTGTCGCAGGGGAGCGCCGCCGACGTTTCGGGCGTTTTCGACATCGTGCTTGCCAACATCGAAGCCCTGCCGCTAGTAAGGATGGCTCCCCCGCTGGCGGAGCGCGTGGCCCCGGGAGGGCGCCTCGCTCTGAGCGGGATTCTCGAGGAGCAGACGGAAAGCGTCGAGAACGCCTATCTCATGCAAGGATTGCGACGGGAAGACGCGAGAGAAGAGGGAGAATGGCGCCTGCTGGCGTTCAACCGCGAAAGGAAGGAAAAGCCATGAGCCGAACGGAAGCCACGGGAGCGTGGATCGCCATCAAGGAAGGGGGGGGGCTGGATGTTCCGGCCCAGCCCAATATCGGTTTCATCGAAGGAGACGGCACGGGACCGGACATTTGGAAAGCCACGCGCATGGTGCTGGACGCCGCCGTGGAGAAGACCTTCGCCGGAGAAAGGCGCATTCACTGGGTGGAGCTTTTGGCGGGAGAGAAGGCGCGGGACACCGTGGGGGAATGGCTCCCCCGGCGCACCATCGATCTTATCGGACAATGCGCGGTGTCCATCAAAGGTCCCCTCACCACTCCCGTGGGAGGGGGCATGAGGAGCCTCAACGTCACTCTGCGCCAAGTCCTCGACCTCTACGCCTGCGTGCGTCCCGTGCGCTACTTCGCCGGGACCCCCTCCCCCATGAAGGACCCCGGGAAGGTTCGCATGACGGTTTTCCGGGAAAACACCGAGGACGTTTACGCGGGCATCGAATGGGCGGCCGGGTCCCCCGAGGCCCAAGAATTGGCCGAAGTGATCAGGGAGCGCTTCGGAGCGGAGATCGCCCAAGGATCCGCCATCGGCATCAAGCCCATGAGCCGCCACCGCACTCGACGACTGGTGCGCAAGGCCATCCAATACGCCCTGGAAAGAAATCTGCCCTCGGTAACCCTGATGCACAAGGGCAACATCATGAAGTACACCGAAGGGGCTTTCCGGGAATGGGGCTACGAGCTGGCGGCCGAGGAATTCGGGGACGCCACCGTTACCGAAGCCGAAGTTTGGGAAAAGCACGGCGGGCACCCCCCTGCGGGGCGCGTCGTCGTCAAGGACCGCATCGCCGACGCCATGTTCCAGCAGGTGCTCCTGCGCCCCGAGGAGTACCACGTCATCGCCACCCCCAATCTCAACGGCGACTATCTGTCCGACGCCCTGGCGGCCCAAGTGGGGGGACTGGGCATGGCTCCGGGGGCCAACATCGGAGACGGCTGCGCCCTGTTCGAAGCCACCCACGGAACGGCCCCCAAGTACGCCAACCAGGACAAGGTGAACCCCGGCTCCCTGCTCCTTTCGGGCGTGATGATGCTGGAGCACCTGGGATGGACGGAAGCGGCGCGCAAGATCGAAACGGCCATGGAAAAGACCATCGCCGAGAAAGTGGTCACCTACGATCTTGCCCGGCAGATGGACAACGCCCGCGAGGTCAAGTGCTCGGAGTTCGCCATGGCCATCGTGGAGCGCATGGACTGATTGGAGCGATCCCGGCGAGAAGCCGAATTCGCAGTGCCAATGAAGGTTTTTGACCGGCTCCCATGGCGAGGGCTTTCCCCCTTCCGATGGCTGACGGGGCTGAAAAGCGCCCTCGTGGACCTGCTCGCGCCCCGGCGCTGCGCCGGTTGCGAGGAGCGCTGGCTCCCGGGCCACGAAGGGTATTGGTGCGACGCCTGTCTGAAGGAGCTGCCCCGCATCCGGTCCCCCATGTGTCCCCGTTGCGGCCTGCCCCATTCCTCTTTCGACCGGATCGGCGACTTTCTTTGCGCCCGCTGCCTCCAGGAAGGGTACCACTTCGACGGGGCCCGGTCGGCGACCTTTCACAAGGGGCTGGTGCGCGAGCACATCCTCGGGCTGAAATTCGGCGGGGAGATCCACCGGGCGCCCCCTCTGGCGCAGCTTCTGGCAACGACGCTGGAGGAGCATCCGCTGCCCCGGGCGGACCTGTTGGCTCCGGTCCCCCTTCACGTTCGCCGCCTGCGGCAGAGGGGCTTCAACCAGACGGCCGTTCTGGCAGGATTTCTGGGACCGGTCCTGGGGATTCCCGTGAAATACACGGCTTTGAGCCGCAAGCGCTGGCTACGCCCCCAGACCCGGCTCAGCCGAGCCGAGCGCCTCGTCAACGTGCGCGACAACTTCTTCGTGGAGGACCCTTCCGTGGCTCGCGGGAAAAGGGTTCTCCTTCTGGACGATGTCTTCACCACGGGCACGACCCTGGACGAGTGCGCCAAGGTGCTGCGCCAAGCCGGAGCCTCCAAGGTGTACGCCCTCACCGTGAGCCGCGTCGTGCCGGGAAAAGCCGCGGAGAAGATCGGCCCCCCGTCGCCGGTTTTATAAGGACCCGACCTTGAAGGGCTCGTCAAGAACGCTCGTTTGCGTCGAGCCGTCGCTCCGCCGGCACGGCCGCGCCCCGGAGGGGGCGATCGAACCGTGAAAGCATGGATTCCGGCTTGAGGATCGCCGGAATGACGGGAGCTGGGGATAAGTGGGCCGTCAACATTGTTTCTTCACAATGAAGATCCCCCCGGGAGGGAGGGCGTCCCCGCCCTCCCTCCCGGGAAAGCGGATCTTGAATGCCAAGCGACTTTCTTGACGGACCAATAAGTCGAGAAGCTTCGTTGACGGAGCAACGAGCTCTCGAGCTTTCCGTCTTTGGAGGAATCCCCCGGAATCCGAGAAGCGGGAAGAGGTCACGCTTCCGTCAGGCTCGACGCCGCCTCCAGCACTCCCGTGTCCCGAAGCCAGGAAAGGTCGGGGGCGGCCAGGAAAGGACCGTTGACCAAGTTGGGCTTGTTGTACTCGAGAGGGCTTCCATGAACATCCACCACCACGCCCCCCGCCGCGAGCACGATGGCGTGCCCCGCTCCCGTGTCCCACTCCCAGGTGGGCCCCAGGCGGGGGTAGAAATGGGCCTCCCCCGAAGCCAGAGCGCAGAACTTGAGGGCGCTGCCCCGGCTCAGGGCCTGGCGGGAAGGGAAGCGATCCAGCATCCTTTCCACTTGAGGGGAGGGATGGGACCGGCTTCTCACCACCTTCACGGGCTCCCCTTCGTCGGGAAGCCTCACTCGAACGGAGCGCGAGCGTCCGCCGGAAAGCTCGCGGCACCCCTCGCCCGTCCGTCCCACGTAGAGGAGGTCGGAAACGGGAATGTAGATGAGCCCCAAGACGGGCTTCCCGCCTTCAACCAAAGCGATGTTGACGGTGAACTCGCCGTTGCGCTTGATGAACTCCTTGGTGCCGTCCAGGGGGTCCACCAGCCAGAACCTCGACCACCGGCTCCTTGCCTCGAAGGGGACCTCCTTGCCCTCCTCGGAAAGGACGGGAATGTCGGGATAGCGGGATTTCAAAGCCCCGGAGACGATCTCGTGGGAGCGGGTGTCCGCTTCGGTGAGAGGCGAGCGGTCTTCCTTTTCCGCCACGCTGAAGGAGGTTTCGTAGATTTCCAGGATGGCCGCGCCCGCCTTCCTGGCCAACGCCTCGAGAAAATCAAGGTCCATGCCGCGTCTCCCTGTTGGCCGTGTCCGTGAAGCGTGAAAGCCCGCTCCCGCCCACGGGGAAAAAACCGTTTTCCTTCGAGCACTTCGGGATATCCCGTTGCCCTTTCCCGAGCACAAGGCGATCATGATAGTTTCTCGAGGGGGAAATTTGAAGGGAAAACATTGACAACTCCGGCGAAATATCGTTTAAATGCGTGTTTCGATTTTCAGGATGTTCGAGGATCGCTATCATTCTCGCGCTCGGACGAGGAAAGAACCCGAAGCAAGGCCCAAGGGACTTCAGGGAGGTAGGAATGGATTGGATCGGTTTGGCCCACGCCATGGGCACGGGAGGACAGGGAGCGGGAGGACAACAGGCGGGAGGGCTGGCACCGTTTATTCCCCTTTTGCTGATGTTGGCCATCTTTTACTTTCTCCTCATTCGCCCCCAGCAAAAGAAGCAGAAGGAGCACAAGAGCATGCTCGCCAGTCTCCAAAGAGGGGACACCGTGGTCACTCAAGGGGGCATTCACGGCCGGGTGACGGGCTTGACGGAATCGGTGGTGACCCTCGAGATCGCCGAAAAGGTGCGCATCAAAGTGCAGAGAGGATACATTTCCGCGCTGTTGTCCCGAGGGGAAGTCAAGGAATAGGCGCCGCCGAGGCCCCTGCGGGACCTCGTTGAAGCGACAGGGGCGCCCCGGAGCGACGAGCCGGCGTGCCCTTTCTTTCATCCCGGGGCCGTGAATCGGCCCGAGAGGAGGAGCGAAGTTGAAAGACCTCAAGTGGCGTGCGATCCTCGTGGGAGTGGTGATCCTGGCGGGGATCGTCTATCTGATCCCCACGGTGAGCCCGTCTCTGCCGCCCGGCTGGACCAAGGTCCTTCCCGCCGACAAGATCCATCTGGGCCTCGATCTCCAGGGAGGCATGCATCTGGTCCTGGAGGTGGAGGCGGCCAAAGCCGTCGAAAACCGGGCGGAAAACCTGGCCGAGGACCTCAAGGAGACCTTGCGCGACGAAAAGATTCCCTTTCGCAAGGTCGAGCGGACGTCCAGCCGCCAAGTCAAGGTGGAGCTGGCCGGCGCCGACCGGCGGGAGGAGCTGCGCAAACTGGTGGAGGACGAGTTTTTCCAGTTGGAGTGGATGGACGCCGCGGTGGACGGCGACCGCGTCGTGGCGACTCTCGAGATCAACGAGCGCGAAGCCAAGAACATCGAGCAATTGGCGGCCGATCAGGCCCTGGAGACCATTCGCAACCGAGTGGACCAGTTCGGCGTGAGCGAGCCCGACATCCGGCCCCAGGGAGACAACCGCATTCTCATCCAACTGCCGGGCATCCAGGATCCCCAGCGCGCCAAGGACCTCATCGGCAAAACGGCCATTCTCGAGTTCAAGCTGGTGGACGAGCAGAGCATCCCCCAGCAGGCCAGCGAAGGGACGCTTCCCCAGGGCAGCAAGGTGTACCCCTTCCGGCGCTACAACGCCGAAACGGGCCAGACCGCCCGCTCGGAGATCGTGCTCAAGGACCGGACCCTCATGACGGGCGAGTACATCACCAACGCTCAAGTGGCTATCGACACGCAGTACAACACCCCCTACGTTTCCCTGGAATTCGACTCCAGAGGGGCCCGCCTTTTCGAGCGCATCACCGAGGAGCACGTGAAGAAGCAGCTGGCCATCGTCCTGGACGGCACCGTGTATTCGGCCCCGGTGATCCAGGAAAAGATCGGCGGGGGACGGGCCAGCATCACCGGCAGCTTCAGCATGGAGGAGGCGCGGGATCTGGCCATCGTCCTGAGGGCCGGGGCCCTGCCCGCCCCCGTGAACATCCTCGAGGAGCGCACCGTGGGGCCCTCCCTGGGCAAGGACTCCATTCGCAAGGGGCTGTTCTCCATGCTCGTGGGCGGCATCGCCGTGGTGTTCTTCATGGTGCTCTACTACAAGCTCTCGGGCATCGTGGCCAACGTGGCCCTGTTTCTCAACATCGTTCTCATCATGGCGGGACTGGCGGCCTTCAAGGCCACCCTGACGCTGCCGGGCATCGCCGGCATCATCCTCACCATCGGCATGGCCGTGGACGCCAACGTGCTCATCTTCGAGCGGGTGCGCGAGGAGCTGCGTCTGGGCAAGACGGTGCGGGCCGCTCTGGAAACGGGGTACAGCCGAGCCACCCTCACCATTCTGGACGCCAACGTCACCACTCTCATCGCCGCCGTGGTGCTCTTCCAGTTCGGGACGGGGCCCGTGAGAGGGTTCGCCGTCACCCTCACCATCGGCATCGTGGCCAGCCTGTTCACGGCCATCATCGTCACGCGGCTCATCTTCGAATATTTCCTGATCCATCAGCGGGTGCGCCGACTGAGCATCTAAGGCAAGGAGCTCCGAACCGTGCAATTGATCAAACCCGACACCAACATCAACTTCGTGGGCCTGCGCTTCCAGGCGCTCGTCTTTTCCACAGTCCTGATTCTGCTCGGACTGGGCGTTCTGGCTTGGCGCGGCGGCCTGAATCTGGGCGTGGACTTCGCCGGAGGAACCCTCATCCAGGTCCGGTTCGAGGAGCCCACGGCTCCCCCGGCCATTCGCAAGGCCCTGGAGGAGCTGGGCCTTTCGGGCGGCGCCGTGCAACAGGTGGGAACCGCCGAAGACAACGAGTTTCTCATCCGCACGGATCTGGAGGTTTCCGCCGGAGAGGATCTGTCCACGGTGGTACAATCCAAGCTCGTGGGGGCCTACGGGGAAGGCAAGGTCAACGTGCGCCGGGTGGAAATGGTGGGCCCCAAGGTGGGCCACGACCTCAGGCAGAAGGCCCTTTTCGCCATCTACTACGCCTTGTTGTTCATCACCATCTACAT